>Ga0154521_163_pt1 | contig 66242 bp, 52 predicted proteins | sample RifGroE2_FD_105664 | JGI IMG/M metagenome (GOLD analysis project Ga0154521, IMG submission 105664) | Candidatus Margulisbacteria bacterium GWE2_39_32
CTTTTTCTTTCTTGGTATTTTTAATAAAGGGTAATTAAGTCTTATCAAGATGATCTTTGTTGCTACCAGACTCAATATATATACAATTTCGCCCAGACTCCTTAGCAGACAAAAGTCTGTCATCCGCTATCGTAAAAATCAACCCCATAATCATTTTTACTAAATCTTTTTGTTTAAAAACCCATTCAATCCCGCCATGTTCTTTTATAAGTCTTTTTATTGAGGGGTCCTCAAGAATCTCCTGAAGATCGGTACCTCCGGCAGACACACAAATTGGTTGGATGTGGCCTAATCCATATTTTATTTGAGATTTAACATGTACCTTCTTTTCATCCGGCGCAACTATTTGATCCGAGACAGTGATATGCGGCTTCATCTTATCGCAATTTGATAAATTAACTAATTGACCTTGAAGCTTTTCATACAATTTCACGAGATCCTTCTGACTTGCATCTGGAAGTATAACAACGATTTCTTCCCCACCTTTTCTAACAATGAAATCGGTTTTCCGAAATAGTCCCGACAAACAGGAAGAAAACTCCTGGAGTATAATATCTCCGACACTATGACCAAACACATCATTAAAAAAGGAGAAATAGTCCAGATCAAACTCTAGAAATGCTAGATTTTTTTTATCTCTCACTGCTTTCAGCAAAGCTTTTTCGAATACTTCTTCATATCTTTTCGCTGCAATTAACTTTGTTAGCCCATCAAAATAAGCGTCTTTTTCCAAATCAAGCGACCTGTTTCGCAGACGAATAACAGTATCAAACATATCAATTGCTGATTGAAGGTTTGTCGTAAAGTTTTCCAGGAGTTCAGGAAGGATAAGAAGCTGCGCTGCTTTTTCCGATCCAACGATCTGCCCTCTGAAGTTATCAAAAACTTCTAATTTAAGAAGATGATCCCTTCCTTTAGAGGTTATATGCACACTAAAAAAATCTTTTAAGTCATGGATACTACCTTGCTGCCCCGTTTCTTCACGGGATATAAATAACAATTTATCGTTTGTTGTAAGTGAATGGAAAAATGCTTCGTTATTAGGAACAATCCTGTTCTCTTGTTTATTTGAAGGGCTGAACCGAGAAACAAACCGTTTACTCCCCACAAACCCGCTATCGTTATAAAATTTCGCAAAAGTCTGGACGGAATACCCTTGAACACGTAACTTGTCTACTATATAGACCTTTACGTTCACACCCATTTCAGTAAGCGGTTGCGAAAAAGCCTTGAACATATTCCAGAAAAAATCTTCCCGGAGTTTATTTGGTAGCTGCTGATCTTTCGATTGCTCAATTTTGCGAAGAACAGAGTTAACTATAAAATTAAGCTCCTCAGTAAGTGACGAGCTCAACTTAATTATCTGTCTAAGGTCTGCAAGCGTCACGCCTATATCTACATTGCCCGGATCTTCAAGACACACTCTCGTTAAGTCCTTAAACTGACTTTGATACTGCGGGGAATCAACACCCAGGTTACGATCACCCAACGAAATAAAGGCCTTTGCTTTTGCGCGATACAAAGCAGTACGCTGTTCATAAGCAGTTGAGTTTGGCTGAACTGTGTCCCTGACTGATAATACTTTATTCTTCATAAGAATCTCCACACCGAAGCTATTCATGTATCGTCAGTTATTAAAATATATTTCACTGTAATGAAGTATCAAAAGGATGAGCAGCTATCGACTAACAGACGACCCACTCACTTGCATCTTTCTGTCCACTTGTATGGTAGAGAAACAGCTTATTTTCGTTAATCTTATTGATTAAATTGTCTTCACCGCCAAGAATATCTATAATAAGATCTTTTGGAATATGGATCGGAGGCTGCCCGCATTCCATAGCAATAAAGCCCTGGTCAACAACAAATTGTTTGATTTTGTCAAATTGCTGCAGATCTTTTTCCAAATAAAATTTCGTTATATCAATGTTACTTTCTTTGATCACTTTGTTTCTCTCCAATTCTGCCCCGCTCATGTCTCCGGTAACATAAAAATTAATGGAAGAAAAATAAAACCCTGTTGTCGGCACCGAATGAGTATTGAACGGTGTAATAACAACATTTTCAGGCTCTACACATTGGAATAAACTGCTTATTTCTTCTTTTACTTTTTCAATATCCTGCCCTTCGTACTCAACCTGATAAACATAGGCACACTTTTCAACATAATTATCCAGGACAATCGGATGGCAGAATATCTTTAACTTATTGTTTATATTTAAAAAAGTTCTTATTTTAGCAATAAAATACAAACCGGCACCGTGATCACCATGACATCCGTGAGTTAACAGAGCAACGATGTCATCTTCATAGACGTTAACCCCAAGGTACGCCGATTTAAGGATACTCTGAACTGAAGCATCAAGAAGAAATGTATTCCCGTTTTGCCTGATCAATGTACAAGAGGTATCCTGGTTCGGGGTATAGGCCATGCCATCACCACTGCCGATTTGAGCGATGCCATTCTCAATTAATTTATATCGAAACTGTGCCACTAACGCAGTGACCATTTGCGGTTTAAACCGGGTCAATAACAGCGTGGTCGGAAAGCGTACTTTCCGGTCGCCCTGGTACAATACCTTTGTAGGATTCGATATCATCATTGTATCTCCGGTTATATTAATTGAATGATTCAACAGACAAATATCTTTCCCTTCCTGATATTCAATAAAGCACAGACTATCGCAATCAAAATCTTCAACTTCCGAAATGAGATCATTATTCTTAAATATCGCGAAAGCCCTCTTAGCCAACTCCTGGTTCAAAAACAATCGAAATGTTTCCTGAAGAGATTCGGGAAATCGTTGAAAGCATTCTCCCAGCTTATTCAAAATATCAGAATGTCCGATCTTCCCTGCGAGGTAATTCTGGATATACACCATTAAAAACTGTTTATCTTCGTCGTTTAACGTATTGATATCACGATACAACAACTCAGCGGCCCAATCCTTTTTACCAGCAAAAAGAGATATTTGCATAATTTTTTTTAATTTTACAATCTGGTCTTTAAGTGCATATACGTTTAGGCGTTTTTTATGAATAAAAAAAAGATGAAAAAAATTGAACTCAATGGTCAAGTAATCATTCGGGCGAAAAATGATATTTTCTGGCACTTCCAGGTCATGTATAGATAAATCTTTTACAGAAATAGGACCAATCTGTACGAGATTATTGTCCAGGTTAAAAATCATCGAATCGCCTATGATATAAGGGATTAAATCATTTTCACACTTGATCTCGGCCATTAAAATACCTGTTTAGTGGATTATTTAATACAATATAAGTATACTATAATTTTTGCTTTTATAATAATACTTTTTATATATTACCTTGTGATTTGTACAGAAACTCATTAGTTATAATAATTACGGCATATAAAAAATCAATTACGTTTTTTTTGCCCGCAAATATCGGAGACAGCTGAGCGCTGCGTTGACACCATCGCCAACAGCAGTAGCAATTTGCATTCCGCCACAAATAATATCACCGGCTGCAAAGACCCCTTGCAGGTTCGTCTCCTGACTCCGGTTAACCTCTATACAATTTGTCGCATCAATCTCTAGTCCAGCGCGCTTAAGCAATGTCGAACCAGGGCCATGTGTGATGATAAACAGAGCATTTGCCGGTAACACCGACTTTTCACTTGCTTTCTCATATTCAATCCCTGTCAGAACATTTTCACCGATAACCTTCGTAACCCGCGCTTCATTTATACAAGGAATGTCTTTGCTCTTTATTTTCGCAATAAGTTCGCTATTGTACTGAGCCTCTTTTCCCGAGACAATGAGCGTTACCTTACAACCTAATTGTTCAAGCATCAACGCATCCTCAAATGAATCATTATCATTGCCATAGACGACAGTTACTTTATTCTTATATAAAGCACCATCACAAACAACACAGTAAGAAACCCCAAGGCCGATATAGTCTTCTTCATTTTCAATGGCAACCTTACTGCTTCCTTTTCCCATAGCAAGAATTACGGTATCAGCGATAATCATTCCGCTACGGGTATTTATCATCTTGGGGGCAAAGCCTAATCCAAGATCGATTGCGTCCGTTTCAATAATTTCCACACCAAAATGCCGGGCTTGTTCCTCAAACTGCAAAAGAAGCTCAGTTCCCTTGATTGACATGACACCTGGATAATTCTCAATCAAATGTGCCTGTTCTAATCTTGATTTCGCCTTTCCGCGCAGAACTACTGTCTTCCTATTTGCGCGGGCAGTATAGATAGCAGCCGAGAGCCCAGCCGGTCCGGCACCTATTATTAAAACGTCTGTCGTTTTATCTTCGATCATGGCCCACTCCAGTTTTTGATATTTTAATGCCCGCACATTCCTCCATGGCAACATGACTCGCACTTATCCGGAGCCGGGAAATCATTGCCTTTTGAAACCGAACCGATATTTAGCGCATGAAATATCTTTCTGGTATCTTTGCCGCTGCAATGCGGACAATCAGTGTTTTTTTCTGTAGCCAGAGTAGCAGTATAAACTTCAAACCCATGACCGCATTCATTACATTTATAGTCAAACGAAGGCATAAGAGAACTCCTTTATTATTCTTAAAATACATAGAAAAAGCACACTCCTGCGAGAAAATATCATCCGGCAGAACTTTTCGGTCAAAATTTTCGATAATTGGGAGATTAGCCAATAATGTTTTGAACCTTCTTTTCAATATGCTCTTTTGGCAAAAATCCAACAAGCCGCTCAACTTCTTTCCCGTCTTTGAAGAATACAAGGCACGGAATGCCGGTTATGCCATATTCTGCAGCAGTAGTGCTGTTGTCATCAGTATTGAGTTTTGCAGCTTTCAGCTTGGCTTCGTATTCATTTGCAATACCCTCAACTACCGGAGCAATCATTCTACACGGACCGCACCATGGAGCCCAGAAATCAACCATAACAGGTTTATCCGATTTGAGGACCTCCTGCTCGAATGTTGCATCTGTTACTTGTATAACGCTCATAAATATCTCCTTCCTGCTTATTAAAATTAACCGACAATACTTCGGTCCTTTTACGTTATTTTCTTAACTATCAGAGGCCATCACCTCAAGGATTTTTTTAACCTTCTCATTTATTATCCGGTAACAGATCTCCAATCCCCTTTTTTCTCCCTTTATTATACCACTCGCCCGTAATACTCCCAGATGCTGTGATACTGTTGCTTGCGGCATTCCGAGCCCTTCAACCATGCGGCTCACATTACAGCCATTCTCGCAAATTCCTTTCACAATCCGTAACCGTGTCGGATGGCCTAGCGCCTTCAAAATATTTGCCTGCTCTTCAAAATTATGCTCCATAACAATACTACCTCACTACCTTGATTAGATCCTTTGTCCCGGACCTTGATAACTGTTTCAGATATTCACCCGCTGCAAGTGCGGCTATCGTCCCATCACTTACTGCAGTGGTAATCTGCCGATATCGTTTTTGCCTCACATCTCCGGCTACGAAAACACCTGGAATATTTGTTTCCATGTGTTCAGACGAAAACACATATCCATAGTTATCTAAGGCAAGAGTATTCTTAAACAAATCCGTTTGCGGGACATACCCAACAAAAACAAAAACACCTTCGGCATCATCAAGAATTCGCTTTTTTCCGGTTTTAAGGTCTTCAACTTCTACCCGCTCGTAAGAGGCATTTCCGAGAAAGGCCCGCGGCTCATGAGACCATAAAACACTAATCTTCGGATGCGACAGAAGCTCATCGACTGCCACTTTATTAGCTTGAAACTCGTCAAACTGGTGTATCACCGTCAGCTTATTAACAAATCTGGCCAAATACAATGCTTCTTCAATTGCAGAATTACCCCCTCCAACAACAAAAACGTTCTTCCCTTCATAAAAACTCCCATCGCAGGTCGCGCAATACGAGATCCCTTTTCCCGAGAACTCTTTCTCGCCAGGAATATTAAGCGGTCTAGGGTTCGACCCAGTGGCCAGGATGATAGAATCCGCACGAATTACTTTATCGTCATCAATATATATTATTTTATCATTCAAATTAATACCGGTAATGTCGACGGCTGTCATAATGGTAGCCTGAAATGCTTTCACCTGTTCAGTCATGTTATGCATTAGCATGAATCCCTGCATTGAACTTCCAGTCCCTGGGTAGTTACTTACCGAATGCGTTATATTAACAGTTCCTCCGGTATTTCCTTTATCGATAACTACTGTGCTTAATTTTGCATTTGCAGCATATAAAGCGGCCGTGAGTCCGGCAGGTCCGGCTCCGATAATCGCAACATTACAGTGCAGTTCTTCTCTTTTAATGCCTTGGCTTTTATCCTGCAGGCCATAAAGATTTAGAATGCTGGAGTTAATCTCACTCTTTTTTATCGCGCCAGACAATCTCTTTCCGAGTTCTTCTCCATTATTATAAAATAGAATTGTCGGGCTGCCTTTAACTCCTAACTGCCGTGAGAGGTCTCTATTACCTTGCCGGAATATTTTGTAAAACTTAATCTCGTTAACATATTTTTCAGCAAAAAACTGGAATTTAGGTGCCAGAGCTTCACAAGGGGGGCATTCAGTAGAATAAAAATCTACAATAACCGGGCCTTTCGAACAGAATACCAGCTCATCATAATCTTTTTCGGAAATCTCTTTGATCATAATTTAACACCCGCCTTTATTAACTATATTACCTTTAAGTTCCGGCAACGCAACATTGAGCGCCGCTTCTTAATAATTCGTCTTTGTAATAGCGAATACCGATATCCATAACCTCTTTCACCGGCTTACATAGAGGTGCGTTGATCGAGCCATTTTTCTCTTTTGCCAAGACGCCGCAGCCGCCGCCACAAACAACGTCAACAACACAGTCTCTGCACTTTTCGATCGTCAGGACAGATCTTGACCTCCAAAGGTTTAACTCCGGTTCGTTCCAGGCAACGACAGGGTAATAGGTCCCCAGTTCATAGCCTTTTTGCCCACAACTTGCCGTACATCCATAGATAGTGCCCGCACAGTCAAAAACGTATTCGGACTTGGCTGCAGGACATGTATCAAAATTGGGAATATACATTTCTTTATTGTTCATCATAGCTGTAATGCCAAAAAACTCAGGAACGTATAGTTTTTCCAGTAATGGATACTCGATCATCAATTTAACATATTCTTCAAACATTTCAGTTAACCCAAATAGGTCTTTCGCATTACGATACTCATTAATCAACTCATAGTTCCTACCCAATGTCGACTTAAACTTTTCTTTAGGCAGCCCAAGATACCCTCGTTGTGCGAATTTAGCTGCAAGTCCCGGCAAACTTGAAATATTTAGTTTATCGACAATCATCCTTATATTGATAGGGAACCCTTGCTGAACTGCAGCATCAATCCCCTGCATAATCTTAGAAAAACTATCTTTACCGTCTTTTGTCCGCCGCCTTTCATTATGAAAGTCTTCGTCTCCATCCAGACTAACGTGGACCTCAAGGATATCTGCGTGTGACAGGATGTTCATATATTCTGACAGGTAGTAGCCATTAGTTACAACTGATAATCTGATGGACTCTCTTGCAAGTGCGGTAATCAAGTGCGACAACATATTGCGATTATTCTCTCCCGGCAACAGCGGTTCCCCTCCAAAAAGGGTGACAACAACTTCTTTATGTTCTTTTTCCCTATACTTTATAACAAAATCAATAAAAGAATCAATCATCCCGATGCTTATCAAAGGAGTACTCGCCTCAACGCCTTTCTGATAACAGTAGCTACAGTTAAAATTGCACCCATATGATGGTATTAGCAGAAATTGCACAGTATTCTTTCGATTTTCGACTAAGAAATCATTGTAGCGCTGAGAAGTATACTCTCGTGCTTCTTCGTCCGAATCAAAACAATATCCCCGTTCAAGCCACAGTTGCCGCTCGTGCTCGTCACAAGGGATACCCGACACAAAACGGTCCAGCTCTTCCTTCGAAGCTATATCAAACGCTCCTGAAAGAGGATTATAGATCGCGTAATGATCAGCATCTATTTCGGTGATCAAATTATTTTTTGCTTTAATCATTTTCTTACCTTTTTAGTCGTGACATCCCGCTACTAACTTTGATTGTTTAGCGCAGCATTGTGCTACCTTTTTCGTTGCACAGCCACAAGAAGACTTCTTGGCTTTAATATTAACGTTTGTGATTTTTTTCATGATTTTACCCCTTTCACGATTATGCTCTCCATCGGATAATTTTCTTTTTGATAGAACCGAGAGCTTAATTGTTCTATTTTACAAAATCCTTGTGCCTTTATCATACAAAAATATTCATCTTTCGGAATAGCTCCCCCCCAGCAAGCAGCAACATTACAAGAATTATTTGCGATTTCTTCAGGAAGCTTCCCAACCGCCATTACGTCTCCGATCATAAAACATCCATCAGGTTTCAGCACTCTAAAAATCTCGCTGAATACCGTTGCTTTGTCTTGAGAATGGTTGATGACACAGTTGCTTAGTACCGTATCAAAAAGAGCATTTTCAAAAGGCAAGGAATGAATATCGCCGATATGGAAAAAAACATTCTGATAATTATTCCTGGCTATCGCCGCTTCAATCATGCCGGATGTTAGATCTAATCCATAAATACGTCCAGTCGAACCTACCTGCGGAGCTATAGCAAAAACTGTCCCTCCGCTGCCGCATCCGAGGTCCAAGACGTAATTTCCAGTTTTCACGTGAAGATAGGGTAGCAAATTTGCACACCCTAAATTTGCTGAACTTACTTTAGACGTATACCGATTTCGAATAAAATCGCTCATATATTACTCTTTCCAAAATAGACAAGAATCCTCGAGACACTCTTTATTCATCGCTAAATTACGCATGTAAAAAACCAAACAATAATGCTATATTCGAATATAACATTATTGTTTGAATAATTCAATTGTTTTTTTATTGAGTCCCTCGATGAAAAAAAAAGCGATATGAATCCATATCGCCCTTTCGTTGTTTCTAGAGTTTTCTTTTTATTGATGTTCAAGCTGAAGCGTTTTGGTAACCTGATCACAAACTTCACTTGGACCAAAGTATTGTATTGGCCCCGGATACAAATAGTTAGTGCTGCTTGCCCATTTGTCCCGGTTCTTAATTAACTGTAAAAAAGGGGCGCCATCAAGTTTGACCAATGCCTTCTGAATAACCGGCTTATCTGCGCCATGACGTCGCTCAACATTCATCATCATGGTGATTGGAATACCTCCGGCGAGCCATTGACTTGCAGGTTTTGTCAGATTCTGGATAGAAGACATGTATCCGGTCTTCCCTGCGGCAACTAAAGCAGCGGCATTAAAGCCAAGAGAATAGCAGTAGTCAGCATCAAAATTAGAAGGCGCAGCACACCGACCTTCATAACCAAAAAAGTGATTTTGGGCTTTAAATGATCCGTTAAAGTTACCGATACTCTTCATTTCTTTCAATTTAATGTCGACCATCTCGATAAGCAGTTTCTCAGTTTCAACGAGTGAAACCTGAACATTGCCGTGCGGATCACGGTCCATAGACAACTGAATCTGGATTGCACGAGGTAATGTGCTATAAGCATGGGAGGACTCATCTGAAAGGTTCTTATTAACAAAAACAATCTTCTCATCAAGTGAACCTAGGGAATTAAATACGGTTTCCTCTTTGGAAAGCACCTCATTTAGCTCGTCAATTAAGGATTTCATCTCCGGTATAAATTCAATTAATCCTTCAGGAATTAAAGCAACCCCGAAATTATCTCCATTAGCTGCCCTTTGGGCAACCACGCTTGCGATATAATCAACAATCTCTCCCAGGGTCTGTTTTTTTTCTGCCACTTCCTCAGAAATTACAGTTACATTAGCGTGAGTTTGGAGTGCACATTCAAGCGCAATATGCGAGGCACTTCTTCCCATCAGCTTAATAAAATGCCAATATTTCTTTGCTGAGTTTGCGTCACGCTGAATATTGCCAATCAATTCACTATAAACCCTGCAAGCAGTATCAAAACCAAAAGAAGTCTCTACCTGCTCATTTTTGAGGTCTCCATCAATAGTTTTTGGGCAACCAATAACATTTATGGGAATATTACTGCTCTTATAATATTCTGCTAACAAGCAGGCATTTGTATTAGAATCATCTCCGCCGACAACAACAAGAGCCGATATCCCTAGTACTTCGCAGTTGGCCCTGGCAGCATCAAACTGATCTTTTGTCTCAAGCTTAGTCCTTCCAGACCCAATAATATCAAATCCTCCGGTATTTCGATACCCGGCTATTAATTCACCGGTTATTTCTATATATTTGTTGTCAACTAATCCGCTTGGCCCGCCGATAAAACCATAGAGCTTGCTCTCCGGATGCAGCGACTTCAGACCGTCAAAAATGCCTGCAATAACATTGTGCCCGCCTGGGGCTTGTCCTCCCGACAGAATAACCCCAAGATGAATAGGGCTATCAAGTTTTCCTCCGTCACTTCTTTCAAATCGAATCTGAGGACTTCCGTAGGTTGCAGGGAATAGATTTCTAATTTTATCTTTATCCGCAACAGCTGTTGTTGGTTCTCCAATATTGACAACAACTTTAGCTCCAGCTGATAACGCTGGCGGAAGTTTCGGTTCGTAAGCAAATCGAGCCTTTTGTAATTCTGAGATTTCTTTACTCATTTAGATATTCTCCTTTATAATTTTCATGATAAGGTTTTAACAAAATCAGAGATCCTTTCGATCCCTTTTTTAATGCTCAACATTGAAGTGGCATAAGAAAGCCGGACACAATTGTCATTGCCGAACTCAATTCCAGGAACGACAGCTACATGAGCTTCCTCAAGCAATAGCGCACTAAAATCCATTGAATTTGAAATAATTTTACCATTATAAAATTTACCGAAAAGTCCTGATATATTCGGGAAAACATAGAACGCGCCTTCCGGCATCAAACAGCTAACTCCAGGAATCCTGTTAAGTTCAGCTACAACATACTTTCTTCTTTCATCAAAAGCCTTTCGCATAACCTCAACAGCCTCCTGAGGGCCAGTTATTGCTTCGACACTAGCCTTCTGAGATATTGACGTAGGATTTGAGGTGCTGTGGCTCTGCAAGTTATTTACAGCCGTAATAATTTCCTTTGGTCCGGCGATATACCCGATTCTCCAGCCAGTCATAGCATAAGATTTTGAGACTCCATTAACGACAACAGTTAAGGCTTTAATTTCCTCGTCCAAAGAAGCGATGCTTACATATTTGTTGCCGTCATAGGTTAATTTTTCGTATATTTCATCGGAAATAACAATGAGCTTGTGCTCTTTAATTACTTGAGCAAGTTCTATTAACTCTTCTTTCGTGTAGATCATTCCCGTCGGATTAGAGGGGCTATTTAGAATCAGGACCTTCGTTTTCGGGGTAATCGAGTTCCTGAGAAGTTCAGCATTAATTTTAAAAGAGGTAGAATCATCCGTCCTTATAAACACAGGAACTCCGTCAGCTAATTTAACTTGCTCAGGATAACTAACCCAATATGGTGCCGGAATAAGGACTTCATCACCCGGATCGCAAAGGACTATAAGAATATTATAAATCGAATGTTTTGCACCGCAGCCAACGCTTATTTGAGAAATTTCGTATTCCAGATTGTTATCTTTCTTAAACTTCGCTGCGATAGCCTTTTTTAATTCATTTGTACCAGACACCGGAGTGTACTTAGTGTCTCCACCGGAAATCGCTTCAATACCCATTTTTTTAATGTTTTCCGGAGTGTCAAAATCCGGTTCGCCAGCGCCGAAACCAACAACATCTATGCCTTGAGATTCCATTTGTTTAGCTTTGGCGGATATAGCCAGCGTTGCCGAAGGTTGTATACCACGAGCTTTTTTCGAGATAACCATATAATCCTCTTTCAATATTTTTTAAAAATTGTATTCTAAAAAAAAAAAATAGACAAGTGGTTTCCTTCATTATTTTTCAACAAACATTGAAACCACAATAAAAACCCGAAAGGACTTTCATCCGATCAATACCCTTGGGAGAAGAAATCATTCGCCGATTATAGCTTTGATCTTGCTGCAAATTTCCTTTAAGGCAGTGGGTTTTTTTATGATAGTGGAACAGCCGGCATTAATACTCTTCGCAATAATATCCGGGTTAACGAGAGCGGTATGCCCGATTACCGGTATTGATTTCAAATATGAGACTTCCCGAATTCTTCGAACGCTATAAAGGCCATTACATTGAGGCATATTGTAGTCCATAATTATCAAATCAGGGATCAGGCTCTTAGCCTTTTCAAAGGCTTCACGACCGTCGTCAGCAGTAAAAACAACGTACCCTTCTTTCTGCAAGCCAAAGGATAATGCATCTAAAACAACTCGCTCATCATCAGCAATAAGTATACATTTGCGAGTAGGAAAATCTTTTGCTCTTTGCAGATCAGAGATAATGCAATTGGCAAAATTATTATCAAAAGGGCGAAAGATAAAAGCGTCGATACTATTTTTTATTGCTTCTTGGACAGTCTCACTCACATTACTATCCTCATTATCAAGAACTAAAATTGTAGGAATAGTATTTATTTTATCATTCGCCTTAATGGATTTGGCAACTTCGAGGTATTCGTTATCATTACGAGAGGAACAGACAATAATTACCTGCGGTGAGTACTTCCGGGACTTGATCAGAACATCAAATCCGTCTGAAACACCGATAACATCATGTCCTCTTGCCCTAAGGACACTTATATATTGCAATCGCTCAGAATTATCCTTGCTATAAATTATGATTGTATTGACCATTACAATAATCCGAAAACACAAATATAAGACTTACAGACAAAAAAAACACATAGGCTAATTATAGCAAAAAATCAAAAAACTTCTAGTTTATCTCAATACGGGGAACACCTTCGGCATTACAGCGTTCATTCCGTATGGGTTTCTAGGCTTTCCCCGGTTGCACTTACGGTCATGCCGAAACTGGGAAGTAAAATTTTATATTTATATTTTAGATAATTGTTAAATATTTGAAAGTTCTATATAATTACGAAAAACAATGTGGGATTAACTATGTTTAACATTCTAGACAAACAGCTTATTGGCCCAGCGATTCACCATGTGGTGATTGATGCGCCGATCATTGCAAAAAAAGCGCTTGCCGGGCAATTCGTAATGGTCAGAGTAAGCGAAAAAGGCGAGAAAATACCGCTAACTATCGCTGACTTCGATAGAGATAACGGAACAATCACAATTGTCTTCCAAGAGTTAGGGAAAACCACGAAAAATTTTGCGGAATTAAAAAGCGGAGATTTTCTGATCGACCTCTTGGGCCCGCAAGGAACTCCGAGTGAAATAGCCAATTTTGGAAATACGATTGTCATTGGTGGCGGAATCGGTATTGCCCCCATCTATCCGCTTGCCCGGGAATTAAAAAAAGCCGGGAACAAGGTTACTTCAATCATTGGTTATAGAAGTAAAGACCATGTGTTCTGGGAAGACAAAATGAAGTCGGTCTCGGATAGATTACTAATAAGTACAAATGACGGTTCTTATGGCAAAAAAGGATTCGTCACTGATATTCTCAAGAACCTTATGCAACAAGAAAAAATAGACAGGGTTGTTGCAATCGGACCTGCGGTCATGATGAAAGCCGTTGCGGACTTGACCAGAGACTTAGGCATTCCCACGATCGTCAGCTTGAACTCCATGATGGTTTGCGGAATGGGAATGTGCGGCGCATGCCGCGTTTCCCTGGATAAAGCAACTAAATTCACCTGCATGGATGGTCCTGATGTAGACGGACATGCAGTTAACTTTGATGAACTCATGAAAAGGCTGGATACTTATAAACCAGAGGAGTGTTCCTGTAAATGAGCGTAAAAAAAAATTCCGTACCCATGCGCGAGCAATCTCCGGAATTAAGGGTTACCAACTTCGAAGAGGTTCCTCTCGGTTATTCAATTGAAGAAGCAATCAAGGAAGCTAGCCGGTGTTTGCAATGCGCAACCCGCCCTTGCGTCTCAGGCTGTCCGGTATGTATAAATATCCCGGATTTCATAAAAGAATTGCGTAACGAAAATTTTCAAAAAGCTATCGATATTATTCATAAATCCAACTCACTGCCGGCTGTTACCGGAAGAGTATGTCCACAAGAGAAACAGTGCCAGTCAGTTTGTGTAATGAAAAAAGCAGGAGAGCCCGTCTCTATCGGCAGATTGGAAAGGTTCCTGGCAGACTGGGACCTAAATAACAGAAAAACCATGACAATCCCAGTTATTAACAAAAAGATTGTAAAGACATACGACCGTACAGCGTTACATAGGGTAGCGATTGTCGGATCAGGACCTGCCGGACTTAGTTGTGCGGTTGATCTTGCAAAAATGGACTACGAAGTGACCGTTTTTGAAGGATTTCACGAAGTAGGCGGCGTACTCGTTTATGGCATTCCCGAGTTTCGTTTGCCCAAAGTTATTGTTTCAAAAGAAATAAACCAGCTTAAAGATCTAGGCGTTATTTTCGCGACAAATATTCTTATTGGAAAAGCGCTGACATTAGAAGAACTCTTCCAAGAAGGATTCAGCGCAATATTTATTGGTACTGGAGCAGGATTGCCGAATTTCATGGGGATACCGGGTGAAAATCTAAATGGGATATATTCAGCAAATGAGTTTCTCACTCGAGTCAACCTTATGAAAGCCTATAAATTCCCGGATTTCGATACCCCCATAAAAAGAGGAAAAAAGGTTGCGGTTATAGGCGCTGGGAATGTCGCAATGGATTGCGCGAGAACAGCGCTTCGATTAGGGGCAGAACAGGTACACCTTATCTACAGAAGAACAGAAGAAGAAATGCCTGCACGAACAGAAGAAATCCACCATGCAAGAGAAGAAGGGATACAATTCCATCTGCTAACTAATCCGGTTGCATATACCGGAGATGAGGCTGGTTTCGTGACACAGGTTATGTGCGAAAAAATGATACTCGGTGACCTTGATGCTTCGGGAAGAAAACGCCCGACACCAAAGTCAGGATCAGAGTATTCCCTTAGCATTGATGAAGCAATTATAGCTGTAGGTACAACACCTCACCCCATAATTGCACGAACCACCCCCGGGCTTAAAACTAAAAAGCGAGGGGAAATAGAGGTCGATGACCAAGGCATGACATCAATTCCCGGGATATTTGCCGGAGGAGATATTGTTACTGGTGCGGCTACGGTCATTACCGCAATGGGTGCGGGGAAAAAAGCCGCAATCCAAATAGATAGTTATATAAAAAATTGAAGGAGCGCGATTAATCACACCCCTACCGATTAAAACTATTCATTCCCATTTACTATATTATTCAACTCCCTGACTAAGGAATTAAGGTTATTCGCCTGATTTGCCAGTTTTTCTGATGAAGAGGAAGATTCTTCGGACAAAGAAGCACTAGCCTGGGTAACTAAATTCATTTGTGAAACTGCTTTATTAACCTGATCTACCCCGTTAGCCTGCTCAACCGAAGCTAGAGCAATAGATGAGATCAATATAGTTATTTTTTCGATACTGGAAGCAATATCATGCATTATTGCAGACGCTTCGTTTGTTACAACGACCCCTTGTTCGGCATTGGCCTTAGCTCCATCAATAAGCTCAGTCGTAGACTTGGCGGCTATAGCACTTCGTTGAGCCAAACTTCTGACTTCGTCGGCGACAACTGCGAAACCTTTTCCCGAATCTCCAGCCCTGGCAGCCTCAACTGCGGCGTTTAATGATAGTAAATTAGTCTGGAAAGCAATTTCGTCAATTGTCTTGACAATTTTGGCTGTATCATCTGATGAAACTTTTATCTTGGCAATTGCTTCCCTGAGCCGGGAAACTGCAGCAGTACTATAGCTGGCAGATTCCAAAACCTTTTTTGACATATGATCCGCCTCTTTAGTATCATCCGCACAACGGTTGATCATTGCAGACATTTGCTCTAACGTAGAAGAGGTTTCCTCCAGGCTGGCTGCCTGCTCATTAGCTCCTGTAGCCATCTGTTCGCCAGCCTTAGAAACATCGTTTGAGGCGGAGGCAACTTGTTCCGCTCCTGATTTGAGCTGAGACACAATCCTGTTAATAGGAGTAGCGATTGTCATTGACAGGAATATTCCCAGAACAATTGCGATTACAACACCTATGAAAATTGCAGCCACCATTACAGCATATGCGTTCATGGCCAACTTTCGTGAAGAAATCTCAGCATCGCTAGCAAGTTTTTCATTAATTGAGAGCAATTGCGTTAATAGGTCTAGTGCGATCAATTGCTTATCTCGACATTCTTTCATACTTATATCAGACATTCCTTTGTATATGGTCAGGCCATTTTCAGCATTATTACGAAGAGCATCAAAGGCTGTGAATTCGGCTTCAGCCTGAGGAACCAGCTCATTAATATATAATTTTTGCGCAGATTTAAAATCATTACGCTGAAGACTGGATTTTATATTGGTAACAGTGTTATGAAAATCTTCATGATGGCGAACAGCATTATCAACTAACGCTTTAAGCTCAGGTCCTAGAGCAACATTTTGAGCAAGCCATTTCCCAAACCGACATGAGGCATAATCAGTCCCGCCTTCAAATATTGTTTTGGTCTGGAATATTTTGCCTACCTCAGCCATAAGCCGGTAGTGATCGCCCCTGAAACCTTCCAGAAGACCTTTAAAATTGTCAGGATTAGTTATACCTATAGATTCTAATTTCCTGGCCGAATTAAATATCTCCTCATTAAGCTTTTTCCAGTCAAGCAGAGCTACTTCAAACTGCTGCCAAAGCACAGACTCGCCTTTTGTTTTAGGTAACCTGCTATAACTATCCATTGCAGATTTAATACTTTCATAAGATAAATTAACGTTACTATATTGGCGCTCACGGTCTTTGTTTTCAAGGTAAGGAATAATTATAGTCCTTTGAGCAACCCTGATACTTTCGAATTCCTTATGAATAGTTAGCAGATAATGGATACTGGGAAGCCTCAAGGAGGTAACCTCCAGAACGTTCCTGTTCGTATTTTTCAGACTAACAAAACCAACCAGGCCAACAATTATGGATATAGTAGAGACCGTTATAAAAGAGTATAACAACCTCTTATTTAAACTCATTTTTTTAAACATAGACGTGATCTCCTCAAATTATTGGTAACCCATATAAATTAATAGGGATATAAAAAAGAGCGTCCACCCGTTAACAGGCCCGTTCGTAATTAAGTTGATAATCTTGAACTTAATTAACTATAATGCTGCCGGTTTTTTAGACGAACCCATCAAATGTCTTCTTGTTGCCGAATCACGCCGAAATAGCTGAACTTATTTTTTTGCTTTAATATCGTTAATGATCTTTACAATTTTATTCGGTGAAAGCTCACCGTATACTTTGCCATTAATCGTTGCAACAGGAGCGATCCCGCAAGCGCCTATACATCGGGTTTCCTGCAGAGTAAAAAGCTTGTCTTCGGTAGTATCTCCGATTCCGACCCCAATTGTCTCTTTGATAGCGTCGAGTATCCGCTCTGCTCCCTTAACATAGCAGGCGGTTCCAAGACAAACAGATATTTCATATTCTCCAGCAGGCTTGAGCTTAAAAAAATGATAGAAGGTAACCACTCCCCAGATCTTAGCCAGACTAATCTTGGTTCGAACGGAAATATCTTCAACAACTGCTTTATCGATATAACCATATAAGCTCTGCGCCTTGTGCAGAATGGCAATCAAATAGGAATCCGGGTTTTCACGCTCTTGAAGTTTATCAATAAAATCTCTTAACTGCTGCAATTTTTCACTAATTACCATTTGTGGCATAATTGATCTTCCTTTCTATTCCTGGGAAAGTGTTCGATGAGGACGCACACATTGGTGCGCCCCAACGATTACCTTATAATTGCACTGAACTTGCATGTTGCAAAACACTGACCGCACTTAATACATTTGGCCTGATCAATAACGTGCTTCGCTTTTACTTCTCCCCTGATCGCGCTGGTTGGGCATGCTCGTTTGCACGCGCCGCAACCGATACAAGAATCGATTATTTCGTAAGACAATAGATCCTTGCAGACACTGGCACGACATTTTTTTTCATTGATATGCTCTTCATATTCATGTCGGAAATATCTAAGCGTACTCAGGATCGGATTAGGTGCAGCTTTGCCCAGACCACAGAGAGAAGAAGCAATAATAACCTTACCGAGGGATTCCAACTCATCAATATGACCCATTTCAGCTTTACCTGCACAAATAAGTTCTAGAATATCATACATTCTACGGGTTCCTTCTCTACAGGGAACGCATTTGCCACAAGACTCACTCCTGATAAAGTCCATAAAAAACTTAGCTAAATTAACCATGCAATTATCTTCGTCTGCCACGATCATGCCACCGGAACCCATCATAGAACCAGCTTTAATCAAGCTGTCATAATCAATTGGAGTATCAAGGTATTCCTCGGGCAGACATCCGCCAGCCGGTCCGCCGGTTTGTACGGCTTTAAACTTTTTGCCATTAGAAATACCGCCGCCGATATCGAATATAATGTCACGAAGCGTTGTACCCATCGGCACCTCTATAAGTCCGGTATTCTTAACATTTCCAGCCAACGCGAACACTTTTGTGCCCTTGCTCTTCTCTGTACCGATACTGCTAAACCAATCTGCGCCGTCAAGAATAATTACCGGCACATTGAACCAGGTCTCTACATTATTAAGTACAGTAGGATATCCAAAGACACCTTTGACGGCCGGAAACGGAGGACGAGGGCGCGGAACACCACGCTGTCCTTCAATAGAATGAATAAGTGCGGTTTCCTCACCGCAGACAAACGCGCCTGCTCCTAATCTTATTTCAATGTCGAAAGAAAAGTCTGAGCCCATTATATTTTTGCCAAGCAGACCATGTTTGCGAGCATCTGCGATTGCAATCTCTAACCGGCTAATTGCCAGCGGATACTCAGCTCGAATATAAACAATCCCCCTCGAAGCGCCGGTCGCATAACCGCCAATAGACATACCTTCGATAAGCGAATGGGGATCACCCTCAATAGAGGACCTATCCATAAATGCGCCAGGATCACCTTCATCAGCGTTACAAACAACATATTTAAGTTCGCTTTCTGCTTTTGCAGTAAATTCCCATTTCATTCCAGCAGAAAAACCACCGCCGCCTCGTCCACGCAGTCCGGATTTCTTAACTTCTGCAATTACTTGTTCAGGAGCCATATCAGAAAGAACTTTTGCTAAGGCTTCATAGCCCCGCACAGAAAAATATTCATCAATATTCTCAGGATCGATGATGCCGCAGTTCCTCAAACAAATTCTCATTTGTTTACCGAAAAAGCCCACATCCCCAAAAACCTTAAAAAACCGGTTATATAAATGATCTTCTTTGATAGCAAGCCGGTCAACGACTTTATCATTTACTACATGGCTATCAATGATTTCTTCAATATCGCTCGATTGAACCCCGCCATAAATCGTAAACTCCGGATTAACGATCATGATCGGACCCTGATTACAAAATCCCTGACATCCGGAAGTACATACTCGAACATGTTCGCTCAGGCCTTTAGCGGCCAATTCTTCATTAACACGTGCAATTAGCTCTTGAGACTTGTTGTGCGCACATCTTGAGCCATCGCACATTATTATTACTTTTTCATTTGTTGTTTTGTTATCCGCCATCTGCGCTATTGTCCTTTCTTATTGTAATACCCACTCTTTAATTACTTCGCCGTTCTTGAGATGGCGCTCTATGATCTGACGAGCTTTATCAGGATCAACCTTACAGTACTTAACAGATAGCTTACCCTCTTCGAGCACTTCTACGGTAGGTTCAAGGTTACAACGGCCGACACACCCTTTTTGGCTTAGTTGCACGGCAGGAAGGCCCTTATTAATAGCAGTTTTAAATACCTGCATAACGTCTTCTGATCCGGCAGCTATTTCGCAGGTTGCCATCCCCACGTAAACCCTTTTGCTTATACCGGAACGGTGTTCACGAATTCTCCGATCTGCTTCTTCACGCTTTTTCTTGATAATATCCATAGGTGAACCCATATAAAAAGCCTCCATTTTCCTACCGTTATTATTTTATAATTTAACCCGTTAATAAGCCCGTTAATTTAAGCCACTAAAATTTCCATTTGTTCGGATTAGCGACATGGAATATGCTCTGCTGACTGTATTTTCCAGTTGCATTTTTATTTAAATGCAATTACAATTGTCTTGTGAAATATTACGCATCAACGCTATAAATAGTACAAATGATGTGAAAGAATGTCAATTAGGTTTTATATAAGAATAAGGACCATCTGGTACAACATGGATTCCCGCCTAACCATTACATAATTTACACATACAGGAATACAAATATCGACGCATTGAATAAAAGACTGCCCTAAATTATTTATTATCTAATCAGCTCTATTGTAGTTATTATTAATAGCGTGCCACTCAAATTATAATTATTTAGTTTTTACATAAGGTTGCGAACCCTTCAACATTCAAAAAATTAGTACATAAGCAAGTTCACAAAGAAAGGATACTATATGAAAATTACAATTAACGGCCGCACAGTAGAAGCACATCCAGGCCAGACCGTACTTCAGGCAGCAAGAGCGCATGGGTTCTACGTACCAACGCTGTGTTACCATGAAAAAACCGGACCAGCCAGCAAATGCCGGATCTGCGTGGTAGAAATCGCAGGAATGAGAGGTCTTCAAACCTCCTGTTCAGTAGCTGCCCAAGACGGCATGGACATCAAAACCGAAACTGAAGAAATAATTTCCACACAGAAATCCTTAGTTAACCTGCTGCTCGCGAGCGGAGAACATAATTGTTTAGCCTGTGAAAAATCCGGAAACTGCGAATTACAGGATGTGGCTTACCACTTCGGAATAGAAAAACCCAGCATCCAGTTTGCCAATGAATTTGACCAGCCAGACACAAGCTCGCCTTTCGTAATAATCGACAGGAAAAAATGCATATCTTGCGGCAGATGCGTTGCGGCATGCAACAATGTTGTAGTAAATAATGTCCTTGACCTCGGTTTTCGCGGACGCGATACCAAAGTGATCTGCGATGACGACAAACCTATGGGGGAATCAACCTGCGTTCAATGCGGTGAGTGTTCACAGCTTTGTCCGGTCGGTGCCATAATCGACAAAAAAGCCATCGGCAAAGCCCGCAACTGGGAAACAAAAAAAGTCAGAACAACCTGTCCTTACTGCGGAGTTGGCTGCCAGTTAATATTACATGTAAATGAAAAAACCAATACCATAGTAAAAATAACCGGGGAAGAAGATGCGGTAAATAACGGAATGCTTTGTGTCAAAGGTCGCTTCGGGTTTGATTTTGTAAATAGCAACGAAAGACTCACGACCCCTCTTATCAGAGATAAAAAAGGCGGAGAACTTAAAGAAACAACGTGGGAAGAAGCCATTTCTTTTATATCAAAAAAGCTTACAGAAATAAAAACCAAGCACGGGCCGGATGCAATTGCAGGACTTGCTTCTGCCAAAGTCAGCAACGAAGAAAATTATATTTTCCAGAAATTTGTCAGATCCGTAATTGGGACCAATAATGTAGATCACTGCGCAAGACTTTGTCATGCCTCAACTGTGGCAGGGCTTGCCCAATCATTCGGATCCGGAGCGATGACCAATGACATTGCCGGGATCAAGGAAGCTGACGTCGCCTTGCTGATCGGGTCTAACACCTCCGAAGCGCACCCGGTTATAGGCTCAGTACTAAAACAGGCGGTAAAACATGGAAAAACCAAACTCATTATTATTGATCCGAAAGACATCCCGATGTCAAAACATGCCGCAATCAATGTTCGCCAACGATGCGGAACTGACGTCGCCGTTCTTAACGGGATCATGAATATTATTATTAATAACAGTTGGTACGACAAAAATTTTGTTGAGACCAGATGTGAAAATTTTGAAGCGTTTAAAGAAGAAGTCGCAAAATACCCAGCTAACCTGGTTGCGGAAATATCCGGAATTCCGGCTGATAAGCTTGAAGCTATAGCAAAACTTTTCGGCAAGGCTAAAAATGCAGCCATTTTTTATTCCATGGGTATCACCCAGCACACAACGGGCGTAGACAATGTATGTTCCGTCGCTAACCTGCAAATGCTGTGTGGAAACATAGGAAGGCCTGGCGTAGGCGTAAACGCACTACGCGGACAGAACAACGTACAGGGCGCATGCGATATGGGGGCTTTACCGAATGTATACCCTGGCTATCAGGCAGTAACAGATGAGAATGCCAGATTGAAATTCCAGACTGCCTGGAATACTACCTTAACTGACAAAATCGGCCTTACCGTTACTGAAATGCTCACGGCTGCCGACGAAGGGATATTAAAAGCAATTTATATTATGGGTGAGAACCCTATGCTAAGCGATCCGGACAGCCACCATACCGAGCATTCGCTGAAAGGTCTTGAATTATTGGTAGTACAGGATATTTTTATGACGGAAACCGCCCAGTTAGCAGACGTCGTATTACCAACAGCATCATATGCCGAAAAAGACGGGACTTTTGCCAATACTGAGCGCAGAGTGCAAAGAATAAGAAAAGCGATCAAATCACCAGGCCTCGCGAAAGAAGACTGGCAGATAGTCCAAGATATAGCAAACTCAATGGGTGCTGGCTGGAGTTATACAACAGCGCAAGACATCTCAAAGGAAATCAACAAACTTACACCGCAATATGCCGGCATTTCATGGGAAAGACTTGAAGGTATGGGACTCACCTGGCCTTGTCCAAATAGCGAACACCCTGGAACGCCAATTCTACATACCGAAAAATTCACGCGGGGTTTAGGAATGTTTAAAGCCATACCGTATATACCGCCCGCGGAACTACCAGACCAGAACTATCCCTTGGTCCTGACTACAGGCAGGGTCCTGGAGCAATTCCATACCGGGACTATGACCAGAAAAACTGACGGGCTCAACCAACTGGCAGGACCGATGGTGATGATCTCGATTGCTGATGCACAAGAGCTTGGCATAGCCGACAAGGAAACTATCAAAATCACATCAAGGAGAGGTGAAATACAAGCTCCGGCGTTTGTTACCGATGGCATTAATAAAGGTACAATATTTATGCCATTCCATTATAAAGAAGCTGCAGCAAACGTTCTTACAAATACAGCCGTTGATCCGATCGCGAAGATACCGGAATTCAAAGTGTGTGCGGTTAAGGTTTCAAAAATTTAATCAATAGTTTCCCACAATACGATAATACGACAATACACCAGGCATTTTTCCTGGTGTATTTATTTATACCCGCTTATGCGTTAAGATAGGATTATAAATTTTGCAGGAATAGCCAAAGCTCAATCCTTGGGTGAGTTAAAGCGCGAAAAAACATTCTGGTGATTACTAAAATTATGGATGAAAATATATATCTCGAATTACCGGTTACCGAGCTATCAAAAGATGATTCGGGAATTCACGTGAATCTTGTCGACAAACAGGTTATCTCGGAGATTTCACTAAAACTGATTATTAATGGAGAAGAATTCGTTTCGCTACTCTGTCTTAACCAATTTCCGGAAGAACTCGCGCTAGGATTTCTCTATAACGAAGGGTTCATTGATTCATTTGACGATGTCGCTGGCATCTATTTCAATGAGCGAATGTTCGCTGTCATTATCCAGCTGAAAGACGGACTCGTCCTCAATACCCAGGAGAACCTCAGAAGCATAACTTCCGGGTGCGGGAAAGGGCTCACCTATATTAATCCGCTGAAAACCAATAATTTTTCTCCGGCAACAAGTCCGATTACAATTTCGATAAGCCGAATATGGGAAATGATGAAAAACTTTAATCGACAATCGGAAATATACACGGTTATCGGAGGCGTACATAGTGTGCTGTTTCAGGATAAAACCCGGACGATTTTAAATGAAGACATCGGACGGCATAATTGTGTCGATAAGATAACAGGAATACTCCTGAAGGAAAATCGAATAAAGGACGCAACGGAAGGGATACTATTCTCAAGCGGAAGAATTTCTTCAGAAATCATGACGAAGATTGTTCGGCTTAATATTCCAGTGCTCGTATCACGCTCAGCACCAACAGCTTCAGCGGTCAGATTCGCTCAAAGTTACAATATTACTTTACTGGGCTATGCCAGAGGGACAAAGGCTACGATCTATAGCTGTCCGGAAAGGATAGTTGCAGAATAAATGAAGATTATCACCATTTCCAGTTCATATAGTTCGCTTGGAAAAACAACACTCGCCCGCAAGCTAAAAGAGCTTCTACAGGAAAGTGCCGCCATAATCAAAATAGGCCATGGTCAGGATAAAAACAAACCGGAACAATTATTTCACGATGTGCCCAGTGCCATTACCGAAATCGAGCGACTCAAGAATACCAACCTCAAATATCTCATTATAGAAAGCAATAGCATCCTGGAGGTTATTACTCCGGACCTGGCAATCTTCATCGAAGGATTCGAGAACCCGGCGAAAAAGACTTCTCAGTTCGCAAAAACTAAGGCCGAAATACTCATTGCCACTACCTTTGATAAAGAATTAGCAAAGCAGAAATTGGCTGACAAAAAACTATTCGCACCTCCGCTCGATAATGCCGCATACACCTTAATCCTCGACTTCTACTACAATTACCGCGTCGAAAGCCTTCAGGTAAAAACCAAAATCTGGATTGAAGTCAATAATCAAGCAGTTTTTGGGCACGGCAAATACGTATTGCTTCAAAAAATCGAGGAACTCAAATCATTGAACAAGGCAGCGCACGAACTGAAAATGTCCTATCGCCATGCCTGGGCATACATCAAATCCATGGAAGAACGTTTGGGAGAAAAGATACTCGAAACCACACTTTCGGGAAGTAAAAAGTCCGGGTCGAACCTTACAGAATTCGCACAAAAACTACTCAATAGATACAAGGCTATAGATGAAAAGCTAAATGCTGTCATGAAAGCAGCTAATAGATCTTAACTGCAGTGGCTTTAAAAAGAACGTGGATACGCATGCCGTTTTCGATCATTAATGAATTAAAGGAATCATGCGTTATATATACCGAGAGCCGTATCCCGATTTCGATGATAATCTCATAAAAACCGTTCTTGTGAATAATATCAGCGACATTACCCTCGAAGGAATTCCTGGCGCTGGTTGCAGTATTCCGGGGCGAGAGAATAATGCTTTCCGGAGGGATAAGGATGACCGATTCTCGATCCTCATACACCGCATCAAGATGAATCCTTATATCATTGGTAGAAAAATATTCCCTATCAACAATAACCCCTTTGAAAATATTCTTATACCCCAGGAAATCCGCGACAAAGGTATTAGCCGGATTTTTGAATACGCTGTCTTTGGGACCGAACTGAACGATAGCGCCATCTTGTATAATAGCAATCTTATTCGCTAAATAGAGGGCTTCGTTGATATCATGGGTAACATGAATTACGGTAAGGTTGAATTGTTTATGCAGATTTTTCAGAACCTCAATAAGTCTCCGCTTAAGGTTAGAATCAACCGAAGCAAACGGCTCATCGAGAAGAAGCAGCTGAGGGTTCATTGCGAGTGCCCTGGCTAAGGCTACCCGTTGTTTCTCTCCGCCACTTAAGTTGTCCGGATATCTATCAAGCAGATGATCAATTTGCAGCAATCCCGCGTAATGAGAAACCTGCTGAGCAATAATCTCCTTTTTTTTTCTTTTTACTTGCAAGCTAAAAGAGATATTCTTTCTCACGGTCATATGAGGAAACAACATATAATGTTGATACAGCAGCCCAATATTTCGCATTTCCGGCGCACTCTCAGAGACGTCCGTCCCATTCAAAAGAATAGAGCCGCTTTGCTGTTTCTGAACGCCTGCGAGTATTTCCAATAAAACGGTTTTCCCAGCCCCTGATGGCCCGAGAACTACGAGATAGTCGCCTTTCTCGACGTGAAAGGAAATATTATTGAGCTGAAATCGCGTAAGTTTTTTATTAATATTCTTTGTGACGAGCATGACTGTTCCCCGCATAGATTATAAATGAAAAAAATACTAAGCAAAGCAGTATTAACAGCGCGGCTACAGGTTTAGAATGCTTAAGCCCGTATGACTCAAACCGCTCGAAAATCAGTGTCGACGTGATCATCGGATGATAGGCCAGGATAACGACAGCGCCAAATTCCGAGATTCCCCGGCCCCACATCATTAGAGCTCCTTTAATTATCCCTCTAAATGAAAGCGGTAACGAGATGGCAAAAAAAGTACGCCAGAACCCAGCGCCAAGCGTCCGGGCAGTTTTCTCGAGTTTAGCATCAAATGAATTAAAAGCGATGATAGCATTATTGATTAAAAAAGGAGAGCTGACAAAAAACATAGCAATTGTTATCCCAAGCTTTGTATCAATAATCTGGACATTTGTCATTTTTACAATATCACCGACAACAAAACCGTGAGAGAGAACCGTCAGCAAAGCGATGCCCGCTGCCGCGTGGGGTATGATGATCGGAATATTGATTGCAGCTTCGATAAAAGATTTTCCCCAAAAAGAGAATCGCGCAAGCAGATACGCTAGAGGCACGCCAAAAACCAGGGCCAGAAGTGTCGCATATCCAGCACATTCCAAGGTAAGGGTTATTGAATGGAAAACTTCCTTGTCTCTTATTGCCGCCAATAACAACCCAGGATCTGAAGTTATTATGATATTGATCACGGGGAAGATTAATACGACAGCAAGGATTCCTGCCAGCACAGCTAAAATGATTATTGGAATATGATACCTATGCATCCTCTGCCCTTTCGAAATTACCTGAATTATTTTACTAGCGCTTTTAATTCAGCCGGTAATTTGTCTTTTTCATCTGAGGTTGCAGGATTAAAAGGTATTTGACCATTTTTAGCCATAATTTTCTGCCCTTCCGGTCCAATCACTAGTTTAACATATTCCAGCGCCAGCTTATAATTCGGCGCATTCTTGGGAATAGTCACACCATAGACCATAGACCCGCCTTTTTGCTTAATAATCTCTCCCGGTTCTTTCCCGGTGAGATCAATACTTACGGTACCATAAATCGATTCGTATTTTTCGTTCTTAAGGTTAACTTCGTCAGGTAAAACCACGAATTTGGCATTATGCTGCTCCGCAACTGACTTATAGATAAAAAGGTAATCAATTTGTCCGGATTCAAGCAAAGCCAGGAGATCTGTCTCTTTTGGCCTTACTATATGGCTTTTTGCACGTAGTTTCGAATAAAGCCCAGGTGTTTTATAATATTTCTCTGCTAGCTGCCAGGTAAGTTGTGAGCGATATCCGCAGGGATCGGCATTCGGATCGGCATGTCCATAGGTCACTCCATCTTTCAGCAAAATCTCTCCCCAGTTTTTACCATTGATCCTGTCTGCATACTTACTATCGTTCCGATACATTATGATCATTTCATTTGTAGCAAAATTAATGCTCCACTGCGTATATTCAGGCATAAGCAGCGTCTTGATTACAGAAGTATCAGCAGAAAACATAATGTCGGCCTGTTTGTTGAGCTCCGTGATCTTTCTCGCACATTGCCGACTTCCGGCAGACTCTCGAATAACTTCTACCTTAGGATATTTTTTTTTGAATGCTTCGGTCATATCTTTAAGCGGAACCGACAAGCTTCCGGCATGAAATATGACCAGTTTTTCGTTCTGTTCTGCCTGAACACCGGGCGTAGCCGGCACACCCGAAATCGCAAAGCAAAGAAGGAATAAAGACACCCATGAGATAATACTGTTTTTCTCTTTTTTCATAACAAACCTCCACACCTATTATGTTCAAACAAACATAATGGTAGCATAAGAATAATAATTTAGTAAAGATACAAGAAAAAGATTACGCAGGCCCTCTCACAGGCTTTTGAGGAGTAATTGCAAGTAGCCTTTACTGACAATCTTGTGATGGGAAGTATTCCCGGTATTGATAATAATAAGTCCCCCCTGTTTCAGGGCTGCATCATTATCAGGGGTATCAGAAACCGTCGGCATGTCGACCGCGCGCAAAGGATCACGGAACTTAAATCCTTTAACCGTTTTAATTAGCTGGGCAACTTCCTTGGACGTACCTCCGGCTTGAGTATAGAGAACGACAAATCTTGATCTGGGATTATCTCTTTTCCATAACAAAAACCTATCCCTATGTCCATACAATCCGTCAAATAAATAGGCCTCATTGATATTCTCACCGCCATACATCAGACTGGTTGCCATAGGAGAATACCCACCACTATGGGCGGAGAGAATGAACTTGCCGGCATTCAAGGATTCCCGATTCCAGCTGTTATACCCGGCTAATTGAGCTTTAACACTATCCATCATACTTTTAAACCCGTTCGGATCTTCGAGCATTCCGCCAAAACCATCCCTGGCATTTCTGGCTAACTCAGGAATTATCAGGATAATATTTTTTTTGCTTAACGAGATCTGCTCAGCAAGCCGCTCAGTACTAAGAACATTTTCGATATTATTTCCCCAGCCATGCAAATAAACAAGAAAATAAAAGTCCTTTTCAATATCAAAAGCTGAAGGGACATAATATGCAATCCGTTGATCATTATAATGCGATTGGGCAGGATAATACTCTCCGGCATAAATATGTCCGTCATCCCTTTCCTTATGCGGGAATGGCGAATTCGCTATGCTCAAAAATCCATAATTATATTCGCTGATAGCAACAGACGGACCTTCTCCCAGCACCCGATTTTCTCTCCGGGAAATTATCTGCGCAGGAGAAGAGTACCCGGTCTCATAAATAATGTCGGATTTGATTTTGGGTGCATTATCCTCGGGAAAAAGAAAAATGCAAATAGCAAAGTCGGAGATAGCTTTTGTTTTGCCATTATCTTTCTCTTTCAGGTAATAATAGCGATGAAACCCAGCGAGAGGAAGACCGCGCAGGGAATAGAGCCGACCCTCGCTACGAATATAAAGCCCGTTCTTCTTCGAAGCAACCTGAAGTAACGTGTATTCATCCGTTTGCAGATACTCGCCGTTACCGGACACAAAAGCAAAAAAGTTCCCTCTATCAGTTTTCTGAACTAGAACATTGAGTGATCCGACAATGCCTTCCCAGCAGGTTACTGTCATTTCCGGCGATACCAGACCCTGACGACTAAGAACATTATTCGTAGGATTTTGCAGGCTCATTTGTTGTAAGGTATAGGTTAGCTTAAGATTATCAATAGTTCTTATTTTAGTTATAATATTTTCAGAGACAGTGGTCACGTCCGATGCCGGCTTACTTACCAACGTATATTTCCTTTTATCCCTGAGAGTAAGTTCTATCGTATCAGAACCTTTTTTATTAATACTATATTCGTTGATTTTTGCCATATTATTTTTGTCAAAGAGTGTTCCCTCGAAATTAGTATTTTTCAGAAAAAGGTAGGAATTATTCTCCCAAACCGTGACCGGTCGCAAAAAGTAGTCAGGCTGGTCAGAGAGAAAGCTCAACGAGGGGATATTGACGCGAAAGGTTTCAACATGCCTGCTGATCTTCACATCTCCACTGGAAGTCGTATAAACGTAGTATCGGCTATAGACTGTATCTTCAGAATACCGCAGATTGGCAGTTGACTCTCTCTGCACCGCTAAAAGACCGGAGCCAAGGGCAATTAAAAAGAAAACAATAATAACCGGAAAATATTTTTTCATAATAGATTACCTTATTACTGATTTTTTGAATTGTATCCCCATATTATAACCGCCGCAAAGGTCTACTTCTTTTTTATGGCTTGGATCCAATTAATAATTTTTATATTCGCTTTTCGGTAATGCTCATGCGCCATGTCTTTTTCTTCAACAAATGTTGTCGGATACCCTTTACCCTGCAACATTTTAGCAGTCATTCTCCCATATTGAATTGGGACCATAGTGTCCTTATCTCCATGGACCATGAATATAGGCCGTCGATTCCAAGGTTCTTCCTGGAACTCAATCCATCGTCCGAGATTCTGAGAGATAATCCCCATAAACACGGCAATACCATCAAAATATTGATAATAATTAATACCAAGCAATAAAGCGAAGTGCCCACCGGATGAAGCACCAGAAATTATTGTCTTATTTATATCATAATCTTTTTGACAAGCGAGTGTGTTTTTAATAATTGGCGGAATATCCTTCCCTTGCCAACCATTTTTATCAATGGCATTTGGCACCAGGATAACATAGCCTGAACGTGCGGCATCTGAGACCCAATTAGCGATGTACCCGGGCGCACGCTCACCAGAACCATGAAGTGCAACGACCATAACCTGCGAATTCCTTGAAGGAACAAAAAGCGAATAATTACCCTGAGCTTGATCAAAATGATAGAGTCCGGGGGCTAACTTCTCCGCATAGCAAGAGGTAGCCGATATGAAGAAAAAAAAGAATAAAGCAAATAACTGTTTTTTGGTCAAAAAATATAGTTTAATTTCCTCACTTATCATAATCATATTATACATTATTCAAGAAAAGTTTATTTTTGGCAAAAAGTGGGAATAATAAGCTAATAAAATTGTGCTTTTCAACAATAAGACCAAATCTAAAAGTGGGCTTAGTTTTTCTATGCTAGAAACTTATAATTATAATAATGATCTTTCTTATAAATTCGATACTATCGTCAGAAAACCGAACAGGATTAACGCTTCGGAACAAAAAAAAGACAAGCCTCCTGTTTTTTTAGAAAACCCTGACAAAAAAAATAAAATCGACAACCATGACCTTTATGAGAAAGTAACGGATACCGGAACAAGCAGGGTATCGACCTATTCATCTATTGCCAAGGAAATACAAAACACAAACAATGCATCTCCCCAAAATAAAGACACCGAAAAAGAAAATAATTCCAAAAATCCTGAGAAAACTAATCTCCAAAAAAAAATAGAACGGTATATGGAGCATAAATCAGCAAATCAGAATGAAGAGCTAAAACAGAAAGTTGAAATACAGAAACTTAAAGCTGCGGAAGCTCAGCTTGAGGCGCATGAAATGGCACATAAGATGGTTGGCGGAATGTATGCCGGATTCGTGACCTACACGATGGCAGTAGGGCCTGACGGGAAAAACTACAAGGTACAGGGGGAAGTGAATCTGGATTCATCGGCAGCCGCAAGTCCCGAAGAAACTGTTAGGAAGATGGAGCGGGTCATTAGCGCGGCAATGGCACCGCTTAATCCTTCTCCTCAGGACAGAAGCGTCGTTGGAAGAGCCGCCGCCATGAAAATGCAAGCCGAGCAAGAAATTAGACGCGATAAACAGTTGGAGGAAGAATACAATAAACCTGACGAACAGGGCAGAAAACCTATTCGCAAAATTACGGCATTCCATTCAAATGTGATGGGATTACACATAACCCTCTACGCATGATTAACAGAACGAATTGATTATCGTAAGGTATCAACACAAGATTTTGCGTCTCTGCTATTATCAATTCTGTATTATTTTTGAACTAATTACTCTATAATAATCCCAGATAATAATCAATCGGGGATTGAGACTTATGTTTCTTTTATCGAAAATACTCACTAATATTTTGTTACCTCCAGGAATTATTTTATTTTTCTTTCTTCCTATGTTTTATTGTGCATTTACCAATAGAAAAAAAACCTTTCTCATGCTGCTCTGCTTTTGCTTCCTCTCTCTCTATCTGTTATCAGTCGAACCGGTAAAAGACACATTATTATCCCCGCTGCAAAACAAATATGAGCCATTTCAAATAAATAACGCCGCCAAATATAATGCAGTAGTTGTTTTAGGCGGAGGGTCAATCGAAAGTTCTCCGGAAGAAAACGGAGGTCCGAGCTTAGATCCATCATCACTGAAACGATTATTTTATGGCTGGCATCTGGCGAAACAGCTTCACCTCCCTCTCGTTCTCAGCGGAGGAACAACCTTAAACAAACTGGCGACCCCGGAAGCTATGGTCATGCAGAACACTCTTTTAAGGCTTGGAGTAAAAGGAACAAATATCTTTATAGAACCAGGCAGCAGAAACACCCACGAAAATGCAAAGCTCTCAAAAATAGTATTAGATAACAACAAGTTTTCGAGCGTTATCCTCGTTACCTCTGCCTATCATATGCCGAGAAGCATGTATTCTTTCACCAAATTCGGGATTAAAGCCACACCGGCACCAACTGATTATAAAGCGGTCACTACCCGTTATTCTTTACTCAACCTCATCCCCTCAATGAGCTGTTTAACCAACAGTTATATTGCTTTGCATGAGTACCTCGGACTGCTTTACTATAAATTACTTTCTTCGTAAAACAAGCTGATCGCAACAAACACAAAGACCCGTTTACCAGCACAGCGACTTATTTGCTATAATAAAAGCAGCCACAAAAGGAACAGGTGATCACATGAAATTCGGAGCGATTTATTGTATTTATGACGATCATGAGTATTTAGAGATATCAGTTGGCCCACTCGCTGATAAACTTGAAAAAATCCTGTTTATAGTATCTGACATCCCGTGGAACGGGAAAGTTGAAGATAATTCTGAAACACTGACACTGATAAAGGATATGGCCAAACGCTACCCGAATATTGAGATTGTCAATGGCCACTGGGAAACAGATCATGACCAGCGTAATAGCGGGATTGAAATACTCTACAGCCAAGGGATAGATTATGCGTTTATTATAGATTCAGATGAAGTCTACCATGAACAGCAATTTGCGGATATCATTAGCTTCATCAAACTATATCCGGATATTTCAGTCTTTCATATTGAGTGGAATACTTATTGGAAAAAAGACTATCATAGAATATTTCCCAGAGAAAATTTCAAACCGGTCATTGCGGTTAAAACCAACAGTTTTCTTTTCACGCATATCAGGGATGGAATCACAGCTATCAAACGAGAAGGCGCTATGGTGCAGAGAACTGATTCTGCCACCTATAACGGAATGCTGATCCCGCCGGCACTTGCGATCTGTTATCATTTGTCATATGCGCGGGCCGATGAAAAAATCAAACGGAAAATTGAGACAAGTCCTCATGCAGGAGGAATCAGTATTACCTGGTACGAGAATATCTGGCTTAAATGGACACTAGAAATGAGAGACATCCATCCGGTCATTCCAAGCCAATACAAACGGGCTATCCCCGAAAAAAGAGAAACACTGCCGGTCCAACTTCAGGAATTTATTGCGAAAGAACAACTTTCCACAAAATAGCCCATATCAGTCGAGGAATACCTGTTTAAAAACCTTCATGACTTCTTGGGGATTATAGCTTGCACCGTAACAATCCCACGCCAATTTTCTTATTGCTTCTTTGTTAAAGTTATTTATTATTCGAAAAAGGTCTTTTTCGTCATGGTACCGGATGCATTTCTCACCCATAATATCCAAATGAGCCTTTTGCGAAGATTGTGACCACGTCAGAACAGGCTTATTTCTAATAGAAAACTCTGCTATTGCCAAGCCAAAAGTTTCACCCTCATATCGTGCATGGAGCATAGCATCACAGGTATTTATAAATGCCGCTTTATAAAAATCATCTGAAGATTTCGGCAGATGAATAATCTGCTTATTATTTTCCGGATAGCTCTGCCGATTAAATGGAGCAGTGTTCATAAAAAGAAAGTATATATCCTTTCTTCTTCGGGAGATGTACTCGACTGTTCTATGAACAAAGGGAAGATCGAATTGCTCCCATCCGCCATACCGTCCAAAAACTACGGCATCTTCAGGAATATGCAGTTCGGACCTTAGATCATCCGGGCTCTCGATACTCGCAACCATATGCGGCACAACCGGAACTCTTACACTCGACTGGTCTGCAAGCCATGGGGATATTGAAGCATAGACATCTCCATGCGGTTGAGCTGTTGTAAACACACAATGGACAACATTCTTGCACTGCGTTGATATCACGTGATCTTTCAACCCGCTCTTTATGGCATAGAAGACGTCGACAGCATTTTCTTTTAGAATAACATCCACTTCGGAAAAGTTGTCGTATAAATAGACCGCAAACCTATTCCTGAATTTTTGAAGTGAAAAAAGATCATTATTTTTATTTGATATAATAATTGATTGATTGCTGAGAAGTACTTCGTTGTATAGCGCATAATCGTATAAGGCTACTTCAGTACCTCTTTCCCCTAATTGATTTGAATGGAAGGCTATTTTGATTTTCATTCTAAAATCTTAAACTGATTGTAATATATGGGATTCGTAAAGGTTAATTCTATCTTTTTTCCTTTTAGCTTTTCAACGTGATAAGGCATACCATGAAATAAGGACTCTTCACTTTCTTTTTCAAGAGGGAGCGCAATATGATCGCAGGGATAATTGGTTTTTATCCTCAACAGATAATATCCGATCGAGAACAAATATTCTATCAAGTCCTCTGACGTATAGCCAAACTTTCGGCATTGATGCTCTTCAATTTCGATAAACATTATCGGGCGGTCTCTATCAATCGTATCTTTTGCACCTTTTAAGGCAAACAACTCACAGCCTTGAACATCTATCTTTATAAATTTTATTTTTTTGAGATCAAAACTATCGAGAGCCTTTACCATAATTTCGTCGCCCGGCGCTTTATCGACATTATTGAGCAGAGACGTGTCCCCGATATTAATCGTGGTGGTTGAATAATAATCGAGCGAGCGCATATATGCTGTTGAAGAGGCATCTCCCACCGCACAATTATAGGGATAGACATTATCTAATCCATTAATAAAACAATTACAGCATAATTGTTGGAAAATAATCCTTAGAGGCTCGAAAGCATATATTTTCCCTTGATTCCCGACAAGACTGGCCATGGAAACAGTATGATATCCAAAATTTGCGCCTAAATCTATTGCACTATCTCCTGAGAATAATACTCGTTGAATTACATCTTTGAAATGAGGTTCCCAATCTTTTTCCTTCATTAAAGTTTGGGACAGGGCATCATTATTGAATAATATAAAATTAGTATCGGATTTTTCAAAAATTATGAGGGGAAGTTTCTTCATAAAATGTTTAATTAACCATATTCACAAAATCTTAGGATTTAACTTACTGACATCATTTTAATTATTGTTTAATGCCCGGCTTTTGTCAATTATCCCGGTTAGCCAACAATTCCGACAACAGCCTTTTGAGCAAGCAGATGGGAATAGGCGACATTCGACAACGAATTAAGAATATTAGATTTAATATGAGGGGTTTCCTCTTGCAGTTCACGCAGCAGTCGCTTTACTCGATTACGTTTTGACTCAGCACCTTTAGAAACAGGACAAACACAACAGATAATCGGAAACTTCTTTTGCAGCGCATAGGTAATAATGTCTTCTTCGAAAACGTACACAAGCGGCCGGATAACAATATTACGTTTATCGTCAGCAACATGATACGGCGCCATCGCCTTAAGTGAGCCGGAATAGAACATGTTCATGAGTACTGTCTCAATAAAATCATCAGCGTGATGGCCAAGAGCGATCTTATTGTACCCGTGCTCAGCGGCGAAGGTATATAAGGCGCCTCGGCGCAGACGGGCACAGAAAGAACAAACACTTTTACGAGGATTTTTATGCTCTTTAATAATATTGAGAATATCGGCTTTTTTATAAATAAAAGGGACTTTTTTTTCTTTACAGTAATACTCGATCGTTTCGCCTTTGAAGCCTTCAAATCCGGAATCGATAGTAATCCCTGTAAGGGAGAATTGAATCGGGGCTTTTTTTTGCAGGGCAAGCAAGACATCCACCATAGTGTAGCTGTCCTTGCCGCCTGACAATCCGACAAGAATATTGTCCCCGTCTTTAATGAGTCCGAAATCAGCGACCGCTTTTCCAGCGGAACGTATAATTTTATCTCTTACATTCTTCATAGAATACCTTTTTGCCTTAACCCGGCAAAAAGCGAGGTATTAAGGTTTATAAATCCGTGATACAAATCAATACAAGTATAATTATATAACGAAAAAAAAGCCAGGCTTTCATTCTGGCCCCAACAGCATCTGCCGCGACACAATCCTCTGCCCTGTTGTGATCTTTCAACTGCGATAAAGAAATAACGGTATCATAGGTAAGGATAAAAGGATTAACCATAACTTCCGGTTGCGGGCCATAATCCAGGGCGATCGACTCAAAAGGTTGCCTGTTATGATCAAAAAAATCCACCTTAATATCGGATGTCTCGCCTGCTCCGGTCCCTCCGTAATTATCCTATTGAAATAGTTGTTCATCGTTCAAGCAGCTAAAAGTGTATTGATCCACTCTGAAGACAAATCACGTTTCAGCGTTCCTAAAATATCTTGATTAAGCGCAGTCCGTAAAACATGGTATGTTAATAGCAACATCATTCCCAATAATTAGGCACATTTCAGGACGACTGCCGTTAGCCCCAAGTAGCTTCCCTGATTATTATCTGTACAATTCGATAATCTTTCTAATTTGCTTATCATCGTAATTATATTTATCATAAATAATAAAAAATCCCGTCTCTCCAGATTGTCGATTTCCCTGATTAACTAATGCGACACATTTCTTAGAACTAAAAAACTTTTCAGGGAAATCATAGATTTCATTATGATCAATTGCTATTTTTGCGCGAAACCTTCTATCCGGATCAACAAATCTGATTAATGCCAAGGCAGTCATGATGTCCCAAAGTTTAACGCGCTTCTTATAGAACAAATTGATTTTGTTTTCAATAATGCCGGCAAGATTAATGCTGCTACACTTAAGAATATAAGCGTCTTTTACACAAAGCTCCTCTCTAAAAAAAGAATAATCACCCCCCGGAACATAAAGAGAATCCTCAGTGCCGACAGAGACCTCCTTAACAGTCGCAATCGAAGGAATGGCAGTAACTTCGCCTTGACTCACACTTAAGACGTTTTTAGTTCCGGCACTTCCAATATAATAGTATTCAAGTAGCGGAATACCCAGATAAGCAACAAGCGGTATCCCTCCATGATAAAGACTAATATTAATACCCACATATGTATTACTATTTATCCCCTGGTTTACAGCATTTATAAAATTTTCAGTCCCATCAACCGGATCTATATACCAGACATAATCATCCCCGTTAATAGAATCCCTTTCTCCATATAATTCAGGTTGCTCCTCTCCTATGATCTTATGAGAAGGAAACCTGGTCTTTATCCAACAGCTAATAAGATCTTCAAGACCCTTGTCAATATCAGTAACAGGATTATGGTCTTTTTTGTCCGTAATTCCAAGGGAGCTACCATATTTCGGGTCAGCATACCGGAAAACAAACTGGTTAAAGTTTCTACCGAGGATCTCTAACTTGTCCCTGATCTCAGAAATATCGAGGCTCGCAGTACTTGTCTTGGGATGCCAGTTCCAGGCATCTAAAAAATCATTATCAACAGTTATTATAATATTATTGTTGGTAGCTAAGGATAGTTCATTATTGCTTAATAAGACTTTATTGAATCTATCAGCATAATCCATGGCAAGGCTCCTCTCGTCAACTAATCTTTCCTGGAAATATAGAAGAATTATAGCTAACGGACAATAGCAGAATAATGTTGCAGAAATAGTACTTTTTTGTAGGTTGAATTCTTCCGGAAACATTTCATGCGAAGCTACGCGCATCTGGGAAAAAGCCCAAGAACACTACCCCCAATTAATAAAATTATGCTTGGACTTAATGGCTGATTTATTGTTACAATAGAGTTAGCATGATTAATCGCCCAGGTATCTGCACCATATTTTTTCCCATTATTAAAGCTAAAAAGCAAACAAACCCTAACAGTACTTCTGTTATCTGGAATCACTAATCAATGCCATAGAGGGTTTATAAAAGTAAGGATGGCGAATGCCCAGACTTATGATTGCCTTTTATTACGAAAAGTATCGAAGTCATTAAAGAAGGAGAAATTCTCGCATGAGCAATTCGCAGAAAAAAGTGTTTATCGTAATCATTATCGGCATCCTTGCTGTATTAGCGATATTAAGCCTATTGGTTATGAATAACAGGAAACACGATCCTAACGAAGTTATCATCCCACTGACACCTATAGCGAAACTACAAAATGCTCAGGTCACAAAAACAGCGATGGCCAACGAACCGCTCGTCCCCACCCGGGCGTCGGCTGCGCTAGAATTAATGTCTACCGGATCACAAATTGTTACGTCCAAACTAAATGGTCAAAAAGAAAGAATAGCAACCGTTTCACCAAATACAGGAGTACCAATAACATCGCAGATTGATAATCGCCCGAAATCATTGGTCCCAGTTGAAGTTAAAGGACTCTACATGACCGGGTGGATAGCCGGAATACCATCTCGACGAAACAAACTAATCTCATTAATTGACCGAACGGAGCTTAATGCAGTTGTCCTGGATGTGAAGGATGATGAAGGACAACTTACCGGCGATGATATGGGAATTACTCTCGCTCAGCAGATTAAGGCCTCATACCATAAAGCAAACCTACCGGATGTTCTTGAGGCTTTTCGACAACACAATATTTATCCGATAGCACGAATTGTCTGCTTTAAAGATACACTGCTGGCAATGAAACGACCGGACCTGGCAGTTAAAACAAGTAATGGGAATGTTTGGAGAGACAGAAGAGGGGCACCTTGGGTTGACCCTTATAACCAGGAAGTGTGGAAATACAATATAGACATAGCTAAAGCTGCTGCCAGACTTGGATTCAGAGAAATACAATTTGATTACGTTCGCTTTGTTTCCGATGGCAACATCGCTACGGCCATATATCCGAATAAAACCGGGTCTAAAGAAGACAATATTTTAAACTTTCTGAACTACGCAAAAAAGGAATTGGCTCCCTACAATGTTTTTATATCAGCAGATGTATTTGGATTAACAACCTCCGTTCCGGATGACCTGCAAATCGGTCAAAAGTTCGAAAAAGTATCCTCCTCCGTTAACTATATTTGCCCAATGGTCTATCCTTCCCATTATTATCCCGGAACATATGGGATTGCCAACCCGAACGCGAATCCTTATGACACGGTCCACAATAGTATGATCAGAGCAGTAAAAAAGACCCAGGGAGCAATAATCCGGCCATGGCTTCAGGACTTCTCTCTCGGAGCTCCTATCTATACGGCAACTCACGTAATTGCTCAAAAAAAAGCAGTTTATGCAGCTGGTCTAAAGGAATGGATACTCTGGAACCCTCAGAACAAATACCAAGAAGGTGCCCTTGCCCACGAATGAACCAGATCACTGGGCAAGGCGAAAGGTTAGCCGGTAAAAACAATTACTCGCCAATAATCTTGATTAGGACCCGTTTCCTTCTCTGACCATCAAACTCCCCATAAAACACAGCTTCCCAAGGTCCGAGATCAAGTTTGCCTTCTGTAATTGCCACGACAACTTCTCGCCCCATAATCTGTCGTTTTAAGTGAGCATCTCCGTTATCCTCGCCTATATTATGATGATAGCCCTCTCGACTATATGGCGCCAGTTTCTCAAGCCAATCCAGATAATCCTGGTGCAAGCCGGATTCATTATCGTTAATGAATACGCTGGCTGTGATGTGCATGGCATTGACCAGACATAAGCCTTCCTTCACACTACTTTCTTGAACTGCTTCTTGTACTTGTGGAGTAATGTGTACAAATTCATAACGTTTCTTTGTGTTAAATATCAACTCTTTTTTATAACTTCTCATTGACCTTCTCCCTTGTCAATTCAGTGTTTCCTCCAGCTCGCTATTTGACTCTATGCCAGACATTACTCATGAAATTACCTGTGGTTCCCGATGCAACTCCGATCTCAAGACCTGCCTTGCGGTTTTCATTCTCTTAGCAATCTTCAATTAATTATCGCAGCAAAATATATTATTGGAAATCACCTAATTTATCATGTTTCACCTCTTTGGCAACTATAAATATTTGGTCAAGCATAGCTAAAGAGATTGATTGACAAAGCCTCGGCGAAAAGTCATACCCAGCCTATTCAACCGCGAATTTCTACATTGTTATTATTTTATCGAGAGGCGCTCCGCAGATTGGGCAACGCTCTAGTTTGGTGGTTAACACACCGGTATTGCCGCAGGAGCTGCATACAAAATAAGTATATCGCTCAATATCGCTGCCTTCCTCATATGCTTTGATGGCTTCCGGTAACAAGTCAGAGTAATTAGTTTTTGCTGCATATGTCTGATTAAAAGCATATAATGCAAGGGGAGCGTGCGTATCGAGCGCCTGAGGCACGTATTCTATAGAGAGGCGTTTCCGGTCTTCACCCTCAAGATGCTCGGATTGTATGAAATTGCTATTTATATCAAAAAGTTGATTAAGGACGCTAAAGTAGCTTCTGGCATGATAAAAAGCCGATTTTGCCAACACCCTGAATAGTTTTTCTGTCCCAAGATATCCTTTATCATATGCATCATCAGCAAAAAGTTGATACCTCATATGTGTAGAAGATTCGCTCATAAAAGAATGAAGAAGGTACTTGCTGATAGTCTGGTTATTCTCTTCTCGATTATAAGAAACATCTGCAAGCGACCGGTAATAAAACTTCAGATCGGAATTGGAGTCAAAATAAAATTGTAATATGTGATGGAATGAGTTTTTCTTTTCCGGGAGACGACCTAAAAATTCCAATCTTGCTCCGGCACCTGCAGAAACTATAATCTCATACCCATCAACATTATCACGGAAATAGGAATGGACATGTCCTGAAAGCACGTACTTAATTTGTGATTTGTAGGGGTCCATGATGCTGCGCAGTTTTACCCACTCATCCCGCCTTATACTATTAGGTGAAATATTGTTAGGAGGCGGGATATGAAACGTAACAAGTATGTTTCTTCGGTGGTGTTTCGCTAGTATTTCGCGCAGGAAATCGAGAGTTTCAGCTTCGAACACCCTTCTGGAATCGTCCAGCATAACGATAAGCAGATCGTTATTAAGCAGGCAATAATTGCGCAATCCGAAATATTTGGAATAATACTCGGTATCATGGTTTCCACATAAAGTATAGACAGGTGAAAGGGCTACCTCGTTAATGAGTTCATAGATTTGTCCGTAGAATTGCTCCATGCCAAACGGGACAAGATCTCCCAAAATAATCTTAAAATCGGTATCCTCTAAACTCAGCGCTTTTGAAAATGTTGTCATGATCTCAGCTCCAAGCCCGTCACAGCCGGGATCACCCATGATAGTAAATGAATCTATTTTATCAATAAAATTCACTGGCTGTTCTAATCTAACAACGCCTTTCATTGCTAACCCCTTTGGGATCGTAGTTTACCTTATTCGGGACAGACTGGTTTACCCTGTCTCGTAGAACTTAATTCAATTTGCAAAATTATTCAACAGGCTTAAATCCAAAATAGCCGAAGGATTTCATATTAAATTGGTCCGGATACAGGTGAACGGACAGAAAGAGGTTTTTCTTGCCTGGTATCAGCGGCAAAAGAATGGATCTCCTTTATAAAGGGGAACCAAACATTCACTACCAGGATATTTATCACCTACTACTTTGAAACCACTTTCTCTACCGTTTCCAGTCTCTGTAATATCAACTCGATTTTCTTGTCCTTGTCTGCATTTTCAGCTTTTAATTTTTCCAGTTGTGCATCTTTTTCCTGTTTCAATTCCTTGAGTGCTTGAAGGAGTACCGCTGAGATCTTGTCATACGCCACTGACTTATATCCGGTCTGGTGGTCGGTCACAACAAGTTCCGGGTACTGTGCTTCCAGCTCCTGTGCGATAACACCCACATATTTCCCCTGATTAGGTGTAACCGTGGTATCTTCCTTGAGGTCATAATGGACGCCACGAAGGTTCATCACTTTTTCAAGAGCATTCGTTAAGGTGGTAATATTTTTCTTATAGCGCACATCCGAATTGGTCAGCCAGCTTTGCCCTGAGGCTACTCTGCCGCTCCCACCAATGATATCGAGTTTCGTTCCCGGACTCGTAGTTCCGATGCCGACGTTGCCGGTCAGGACGGTAGTCACGATATTTTTGTTACCTAATACAACAGTGTTAGAGCCAAGACCCTGTGCATTATAACCAATAACGATGCTGTTATTATCATCATAAAAATAGCCTCCGGATTCGGCTCCAATATAGATCGAGTTATGGGGATCTTGTAACGCAGCACCACCACCTGCATAGGATGATCCGGCTTTATATCCAATCATTACATTACCCGTTCCGGCAACATTCCCACCGGCGGCTAAATAGCCGCTAAATACATTATTGGCACCAGTTGTGTTACTTTGTCCAGCATTAACGCCATCAAATACATTGTACATACCTGTGGTATTACTATACCCGGCATAATAGCCATTGAAAACGTTATATGCACCGGTAGTGTTATAATATCCTGCCTTATAACCTGTGAATAAATTATTTCCACCGGAAATGTTCCTATTTCCGGCATCACTGCCTACAAATGTGTTATACAGATTGGCGGTACCGATGCGGTAGAGGTAGGTAGATCCCGACATCAGTACGCTCGGAGTTACTGCTGCCGGCAGATTGGTTAGCCCGCTGCCATCGCCCACAAAAGCAGTGGCTTTCACAGTGCCATTCACATCAAGTTTCTGTGCTGGGTTAGTCTTTCCTATCCCGACGTTACCGGTCAAGACCGTTGTGACGATACTGCTATTGCCCAGCACTACGGTATTGGCGCCAATACCAACTGCATTATAGCCAATAACAATGCTGTTATTGTCGTTGTCATCATAACCTCTGGCAGTATACCCGATATAGACCGAATTGTTCGGGTTCATTCCGGCCGTGCCGGTTGCTCCTCTATATCTTCCGGCATTGGTTCCAATACCGACATTATTTGCTCCGGATGAGTTAGCAGAGCCTGCTTCTTTACCGATGAATACGTTGTCATGGCCATTTCCATTCCCCCATCCGGCAGATCTGCCGCTGAAAACATTAGCATAACCCGAGGTATTGTTTTGTCCTGCCTGAACACCGTTAAATACGTTCTCTGACCCATTATTAATGCTTCCAGCAGCATAACCGCTTACTACATTACCGTTACCAAAACTGCTTGAGAATGGCAAGGAACCATCACTCATCATTGTGAAAACTGCTGATGCTACATCCAGATTGGTCAGTCCGCTGCCATCGCCGACAAAAGCCACTGCATTCACCGTCCCTGCAACATCAAGTTTAGCTGCCGGGGTTTTGGTCCCGATACCAACGTTGCCGGTCAGGGCTGTGGTGGTAATGTTGTCGTTACCCAGCACAACCGTGTTGGCGCCAATGCCGGTGGCGTAGGAACCGATAACGATACTGTTATAGTCATCGTTATCTTTGCCCATGGAATAAACGCCAATATAGATCGAATTCTCCGGGTCGGTGAGGTCTGTGCTGCCATCAGCCTGAAAACGACCGGCTTCTGCTCCCAGCATGATGTTGTTTCCACCGGTCGTATTATTTCTGCCAGCAGACTCGCCCATGAAGAGATTGGATCCACCGGTTGTGTTTGCCTCTCCTGCACTACTACCACTGAAAATGTTGTGCCATCCGGTTGTATTACTAGATCCCGCCGAAGCGCCGGTGAATACATTGCCCACGCCCTGGATGTTGCTATTTCCTGCATAATCGCCGATAAATACGTTCTGAGCCCCGGTTGTATTATTTAATCCTGTAGATAAGCCGAGGTATATGTTACTGGAAGAAGTGTCAAGTCTGAGCAGATAGTCACCGCCTGACATCAGCACACTCGCCGTTGCGGCATAGTTAGCAGTACTAACTACCTGTGCTGCGATATCTGTTATTCCAAACCCAGCTACCGTCGTTGGCTTGCCAGTCACGCTTCCCCAGGCAAGGCTACCCACACTGCCGGCGGTAGCTGCATAGTTGGCAGTGTTAATCGTTCCCACGGAAGTCAGATATCCCGAATTATTAGTGAACTGCGATATATTGAGATTACTCAGTGTCCCGGCTGTGGTTGCCGCACTGACTGTACTGGTCACCTCGCTGCCGGCATGTGTATGTGCCATAGCATTGTAGCTGGAAGGCTTGCTCGTGATCCCTGTCCAGGCAACAGCATTGGCAGTATTGGCTACCGATGAGTAATTGGCTGTCGTAGCATTATTAGCAGTATTGACTGAGTTTGCCGAAGTGATATATCCGGCATCATTGGTAAAAGCACTGATATTCGTCGGTCTGCCACTGACGTTAGCCCAGGCAACGGAATTAGCCGTAAGAGCAATATTGGCGGTTATCGCATAATTGGCCGAGTTAACTACGGGTACTGAGGTTAGGTACCCGACATCGTTGGTAAAAGTACTGAGATTAGTCGGCTTATTTGTGAGATCATCATAAATACCGGAAAGTGCAACCTGTGCCAAACTTGCTGCAGTTTGATACCCAATATCATTGGTAAATTGTGAAATGTTCGAATTGTTGAGTGCCCCTGCAATTGTGGCATAATTAGCGGTACTCGCTGCACTGACAGTACTGGTCACCTCTCCCCCCACATGCATATGCGCCACAGCATTGTAGCTGGACGGCTTGCTGCTAATCCCTGTCCAGGCAACTATATTGGCAGTGTTGCTCTGTGCTGCATAGTTCGATGTATTAACCACCTGAGTTGCGATATCTGTTATCCCATAACCAGCTACTGTAGCTGGTTTAGCGGTCACATTTCCCCAGGCAATACTACTCACACTACCTGCTGTACTAGAATAGTTGGATGTAGTGGCATAGTTGGCAGTGTTAATCGAACCCACTGAAGTGAGATATCCAGAATTGTTGGTGAACTGCGATATATTGAGGTTGCTTAGTGTCCCGGCTGTGATTGCATAACTGGCCGTTGTTGCCGCATTAACTGTATTGGTTACCTCGCTACCGACATGTGTATGCGCCGAGGCATTATAACTAGACGGCTTGCCGGTTATCCCTGTCCAGGCAACTATATTAGCTGTATTGCTTAGAGCCGCGTAATTTGCTGTCGTAGCTGTACTTGCATAATTAGCAGTACTTATAGAACCTATTGAAGTCAAATATCCGGCGTTATTGGTGAATTGCGAAATATTGAGATTACCTAGAGTTCCCGCTACGTTTGAATAATTAGCCGTATTAACTATGTTGACAGTAGTAAGATAACCGGCGTTATTGGCAAACTGGTTGATACTCATGTTAGCCAGCACATTTGCTGTCCCGGCTAATATAGAGTAATTTGCTGTATTAACAGTATTTACTGTAGTGAGATATCCTGTGTTATTCGTGAACTGGCTGATATTCATATCAGATAGTGAGATTGCTGTTCCCGCAATGGCTGCGTAGTTTGCGGTTGTTGCTGCATTCGCTGTGATTGCAAAGTTCGCGGTATTGATTATTTGTGTCGCAATATCGGATATTCCAAAACCGGCTACAGTCGTTGGTTTCCCGGTTACACTGGTCCAGGCAATACTTCCTACGCTGCCTGCTGTAGTGGCGTAATTTGCTGTGCTGCTGTAATTAGAAGTAGCGGCATAATTGGCGGTATTGATTAAACCTGCTGAGGTAAGATATCCGGCATTATTGGTAAACTGGCTTATACTCATATTTGAGAGGGCACTTGCTGTCCCGGCCGCGGCAGCATAATTTGCCGTACTTGCTGTGATTGCATAGTTGGCTGTCGTAGCAGTTATTGAATAATTAGCGGTACTCGCCGCATTGACTGTGGTAGTAATCTCGCTGCCAGCATGGGTATGTGCAGAGGCCGTATAACTTGCCGGCTTACCTGTAACCCCTGTCCAATCAACTACATTGGCCGTATTACTGAGTGCGGCATAATTGGCTGTATTGATCGAACCCACTGAAGTCAGGTAGCCTGCATTATTGGTGAACTGAGAGATGTTCATGTTCGACAGAGTAGCAGCGGAATTAGCAAAGTTGGCTGAGCTTGAGTAATTGGAAGTAACGGCATAATTGGCTGTACTTATCGAACCAACCGCCGTTAGATATCCCGCATTATTGGCAAATTGGTTAATATTCATATTAGTTAAAGCGTTTGCTGCATTCGCTGTGATTGCAAAGTTCGCGGTATTGATTATTTGTGTCGCAATATCGGATATTCCAAAACCGGCTACAGTCGTTGGTTTCCCGGTTACACTGGTCCAGGCAATACTTCCTACGCTGCCTGCTGTAGTGGCGTAATTTGCTGTGCTGCTGTAATTAGAAGTAGCGGCATAATTGGCGGTATTGATTAAACCTGCTGAGGTAAGATATCCGGCATTATTGGTGAACTGGCTTATACTCATATTTGAGAGGGCACTTGCTGTCCCGGCCGCGGCAGCATAATTTGCCGTAGAAGCCGCATTGACTGTGCTAGTAATCTCGCTGCCAGTGTGGGTATGCGTAGAGGGAGTATAGCTTGCCGGTTTGCTCGTAACACCTGTCCAGTCAACCACATTAGCTGTGTTGCTGAGGGCAGCGTAATTTGCTGTCGTAGTTGTGCTTGCATAATTAGCAGTGCTTACAGAACCTATTGAAGTCAAATATCCGGCGTTGTTGGTGAATTGACTGATATTCAGGTTAATCAGTGTACCAGCGGTAGCTGCATAGTTGGCAGTGCTGGCTGCACTAGAGTAATTGGCTGTCATAGATACGTTTGCGGTAATCGCATAGTTCGACGTATTGACCACCTGTGTCGCTATATCAGATATTCCATAGCCAACTACAGTCGTTGGTTTAGCGGTTACGCTTCCCCAGGCCATGCTATTCACACTGCCGGCCGTAGTTGCATAATTAGCTGTCGTGGTATAACTGGCGGTACTGGCATAATTCGAAGTAGCCGCATAGTTGGCAGTACTTATTGTGCCGGCTGAGGTTATATATCCGGCATTATTGGCGAACTGACTAATATTCATATTAGATAGCGTGCTTGCTGTCCCGGCTGTTGTTGCGTGACTGGCAGTTGTAGTATAGTTCGCGGTATTAATTATTTGTGTCGCGATATTAGTAATCCCATAACCGGCGACTGTCGTTGGTTTGCCAGTTACACTGCCCCAGGCAATGCTGTCTGCATTCTGTGCTGTTAGTGCAATATTTGCTGTCAGTGCATAATTGGCAGTTGCTACATTCGATAATGCTGTGACATACCCTGCATTATTAGTGAATTGTGAAATATTGAGGTTGCTAAGAGCCCCCGCTATGGTTGAATAGTTGGCTGTAGTTGCTGCATTAGAGTAATTAGCTGTGATAGCCATGTTTGCAGTGCTTGCATTATTCGCTGAAGCTACACTAGAAAGTGCGGTTATGTATCCGGCATTATTAGCGAATTGACTGATATTCATATTAGAGAGCGCGCTTGCTGTCCCTGCTATAGTTGCAAAGCTGGCTGTGCTGGCTGCATTCACTGTGCTAGTTATCTCGTTGCCTGCATGGCTATGTGCGGAGGCGTTATAGCTCGCTGGTTTATTCGTAATACCTGTCCAATCCACCACATTAGCCGTATTACTGAACGCAGAATAATTGGCGGTATTGATCGAACCTGCTGATGTCAGATATCCAGTATTGTTGTTGAACTGAGATATGTTCAGATTGCTCAGCGTACCAGCGGTGATCGAATAATTGGCAGTGTTTATCGAACCAACAGTAGTAAGATACCCTGCATTATTGGTAAACTGACTGATATTCATATTAGTAAGAACGTTAGCTGTAACGGCTGATAATGCAAATAACGATTTAGGCATATATGTTAGGAGTTTACGAGGAGCAAGTGCCTCGGAGTTAACTATGATCTCCAAATAAATGGCGTTGTCACTAACTGCGATATCCACCGGGCCAACCTGTACGGAATATATCCCCTCATTAACAGCGACTAGTCCGGCTGAGGATTGCCATAGAGCAGAGCCGCCGGAGCTTTGGTTATACAATTTGAACTGCATATTTGCGTTGCCGGTGACTGGCTTGCCCTGGCTGTTGCGCAAATATCCGGTTTCCGTGAAGTACTTATTCTCGGCTATTGCATTAGTTGCACATATCAAAAATACAACGAACATAATGCCTGCCATTAATAAGTTTTTTGTGTTTTTCATCTTACAAATCCTCCAGGTTTAATGAATAACGCCTATCTTATATTTTTTTGTTTTTTTAGTGCCGGTTGCCAGACTCCTGGCTTCAAATATCAGCAGATATACACCCTTGCTGACTTTATCTCCGGCCATGTTCTCGCCTGTCCACTCAAAGTCTCCGTTATCTCTGTTATAGGTATTGGACATATAAACAACTCTGCCGAAAATATCATATATCTTAATATTGATGTCACAAGCTTCGTTCAAGTTATAATAGATCGTGGTTTTCTGCTTGCGGCTGTCAAAGGGATTAGGATGATTAAAGAGAGTCCCAATAATCTCGGTATTGCCTGAAATCGCCGCAGGGACAAAAGAAGTAACCGCGCTGAACTGCGACCAATGTTTAGCCTTATCCTGCACTCGGTATTTATAGTAATATTTGCTCTGATCACTTACGCTGGCTGAAAGCGTGACCTGATTGGCACTAACGACATTCCCGCTACCCACAAGTAACCATGTAGGATTGTTGTTAGTCTGGGCATATACTTCATACGTTTTGATGCCGCTTTCCGGATCAAGCAATTGATCCGGGTAAATTAACAACGATATCCCTGCACTTGCTTTCGTTCTCAAAGCCGAGGTTCCAACGATCCCGTTTCCAATTATATTCATGGTCGGCGGAATTACCGGCGGGGTGAGATCAACCAAAAATCTGTTGGTAGTTGAGATATGGCTTGCTTGATCCCCGACCAGGACCAACTCCAGCTGATACATATGGTTATGCGATACAGCAAGTCCATTTACCTCAGGGAGGATAAACACGCCTTCCTGTCCTCTGAGCAGCGAGGCATAAGCGGTATCTAACCAGGCAGAATATGTATTGCTGCTCACATCAAAAAGACGATACTGCAATTTCTGGATCACATTTGCAGTTACTTCTTCATGTTCCATGAACACTGGCAGATCTACGGACCCGACATATGCGTCTACCTGTTGGGTAACAATAATCGGAACCTCTTTGGATATGACATTAAAGGTAATACTCTTTATATCTGCTAGTGTATTAATTGTGCCGATATTGCCAGATATCGTTGATGATACAAAAGAGATCAGATCAAAAGAAAAAGCAGCGCCTAAACTAGCATCGTCCTTCAAGCTGTATCTTACGGAGTAGGTCACAGTCGTTTCATCAAGCATACTTTGTGTTGTGGCAATAATGCTCAGATTGTTAGTCGCCGGATTTAACACAAAACCGAGTTTGTTATCACCTTGATATAACGAAATTTCTTTAAAAATTGACAGCCAAGGTGAAATATTTATCCGAACATCTGCCAACTGGAATAGTTTATCTTTGCCGGATGATTCGGAGCTAAAATAAATGGCAGGCTCACTTGATGATCCGGGATATACCTCTCCGACTACCTGACCAGGAGCGTCATCTAACTGCACTGATCCCGTGGGAGAATCAACCACCAGGTTATGCGCCGAACTGAGTTGAGTCCAGGTTCCTTTTACGTCTTCAAAACTTCCGCCAAACTCAATTTGTGTAGCAAAACCCTGCGGTTGATACTCTATTAAGAGATGTTTATTATTATAACTAAAATTTGCCGTTACACCGTTTATAGCGATATCCCATGATCTCAATGGTTCACTAAGTGACATATCAATATAAATACTGTCACCAAGGGCTATATTAGAAGAAGAAAAAATTAAATCTGCTATTCCCGGAGCTCCGGGAATAGACTCGTAGATGAAAAGGGCTGCCGGGTCTTCGATTTTCCAGGTGTTATTTGCGCTAATATTAAGACGGCCGCTTCCGATATAACTTTTGTTAGTAGTATTGATAGCTGTATATGTATTGGAATTGGACGTTATGCTCTGTCCCAGATCAGAATAACAGTCAATCTGATAACGCCCCGAATTCATTTGAGAAAATCCCGGGCCGGATAACACAAAGCTGATCGTTAAAAATAAGGCGATTATAATATTATTTTTCATCTATTTAAATTGACCTTTTTTCTTTAAATAGCCAATGAGAAGATTACTTAATTCGATTCTGGAAATCACCATATCGCTATTGTTCGTCATCATAATCCTGTTTAGCATGTTTTCTGCCAGGTATATCTCGTAATTAAATTCATTGAGACCGGTATAAACTGCTTCGGCATACTGATTATAGGTTTTGTCGGCTTTCTCATTATCCGGAAGAGCATTAAAATATTCTGTCTGTTTAAATGCTTGACTGATAGCCTTTTTTGTATCGGTATCTAACCAGAACGTCTGCGGTTTATCCGACATATAATGCTGCTGAAATTCCCCCACCTGTCTCCTAAACCGGCCGGTATTGTAACCGAGCTCTTTCTGCGGTATCTGGCAGCTCATCAGTGGCTGTTCAACCGAAATGTCGAGCCCGTAGAAACTCAATATATCCTTAAGTTCGGAGATTTTTACATATTCATCTTTGCTGCTGACCGGAAGTGCCATGATTTGTTCCGGATTTGTACCTGTAACCATCCTTACCAGTCTATGGACTACGATTAAGCATTCTTCTTTGGTGATTAGCTTGTTTGGTCTAAGTGTATTATCAGGATATCCTGTTAATAGTTTAATATCGATTGCATCATCAAGGGCCGTACGGGGCAATGAATTCCTGTTTTCAGGAAGGGCCGGAGCACTTTCTGGCATAGACGGAATGGTTATACTATCTGTGGCGGGTAACAACGCTGGTACCTGCGTTGCAGAAGCAAGGTTAACCGATGGGACAGCAGCACATTCTGTCTCCGTCTCAACGTTGACCTGTGCGATGGGGGCTACTTTCGTATGCGCAGTTCCTGTAGCACCTGGACCGGAAGCACCGTGAACCCAGGAAGGATCATAACTCATTTTAACTGATAACCGGGACAAGTTTTCTACAGTACCAAACCCATAGGCATAATCGATGCTCATCCCATACACAGATAATCCAAAGCCCACTGTTCTTTCTATGTTATTGAGCCCGCATCTAAGACTCAGGCCAAACCCTCCGTTATGTGGGAGCAATTGATATTCAAGTCCGCCATATACATCGGGATTGCCAGCTGATCGAAATATTCTGGCAACATCCATTTCGAGCAACCATTTGTTATCAAGAAAGATACTCCCTGCGAAGGCCAGATCCATATTGTATTTGTCAGAAGTATCCCCAGTCGTAAATGCAACGATATTATTCAGATTAGCTGCAATTGCAAAAATATCCTTTTTCCATAGAAATCCTATATCCGCGCCATACAAGTTATCTTCGCTGATATATAATTTCCTTGAAGCATACTTAAGCGTTGTTCCTATTGATATATCGGGTAGGATCTCTTTCCCATAACTTAAAAATATTGCACTTTTAGCATCGGAAAAATATCCGGCAGGTGTAGAATTGGCCACGTCGCCTGTATGCAGTTCCAATCCATCTGTGTTAATTGCGACGTAATTAAAGGCTACATTTTCACCCAAAATAGGGATAAGTATTCCGATGTGGGTGTGTATTTGGAGTCCGCCAGGAGGTCGGCCCGCATGAAGGATATTGAAGGGGTAGCGATTGATGGCAACAAAGCACTATTCCAATACCCTGCAGTACAGTCATCACTAAAAGAACGGCCAGCGCTTGCCATACCCAAGGCCCTGGCTCCAATCCCATAATCCAGGAAATCAGACGCATAGCCGCCACTTTGCTCTTCGCCAAAGCAAGCAGAGGTAAGGACAATCAAAACAAAAATCGATAGAAAAAAAGATAATTTATGGCTATTTGTCACAACGTAATCCTAACCTATCACATTCTACATTATAGCAACTTCCATTCAGACAATGTAAACTTTACAGTATTTAATGAAAAAAATAACATGCCCAAAGCTTTGGAGAAATAAAAATTCCGAACCTCTTATAAGTACTGGTTTAAGGTGAAGAAGACCTCCACGTTTCAGAATATCATAAAGCGAACCTAACCGTAATAAACGGGAAGGGAAATGGGCACTACATCAAAGAACTTTTTTTGGGATGGCGTAGACCTTACTCATTCTTGGCCTGGAACCCTTGAAAAAATCACAAAATTGTCAGAGTGTTTAAAGGGCTCCCCACTCCCAGCATAACACACACCTTTTTAATAAGGGAAAACCTTAGCGAATTGAGTTATGCCTAATGACATAATGCAAAAGAATAAGTACCGATATCCTGCCGGCACTCTAATCCTTGATGAATCAGCAATAGCTGCTAAGATGTCTCTGATTAGAAATCAGGAGAACGTTAACTATTTAGTTACCAATAATAACAAAAAAGATATTTACGGGCATCAAGGCCCGATTATACGAGGAGAAGGAAAATGACAAAAAAGCTACCGATCACTCCCCATTTATGGTTCGACAAAGAAGCTAAAGAGGCAGCCGTATTCTACACATCCCTATTCGAGAACTCACGGATTAAAAGCTCTATAGTGATGAATGATACTCCTTCGGGCACGGTGGATATTATCACCATTGATCTTGCGGGGCAGGAATTTATGCTTATCAATGCAGGACCGTACTTTACATTCAATCCGTCTGTATCCTTGCTTATTGCATGCAAGACGAAAGATGAAGTTAATAACCTCTGGGAAAAACTCATAGAAGGAGGCACAGCACTCATGGAGCTTGCCGAGTATCCCTTCAGCGAAAAATATGGATGGATTCAAGATAAGTATGGCCTTTCCTGGCAGATAATGTTTGCGGGGGAGCGTAAGATAAAACAAAAGATTACCCCAACAATTATGTTTGTCGGTGAGCAATACGGGAAAGCAGAAGAGGCAATCAATTTCTATACCTCGGTGTTCCACAATGCAGAAGTTGGCGATATTGACCGGTACGGTAAAGGTGAAGAACCTGACAAAGAAGGGACTGTTAAGCACGCCTCATTCATCCTTGAGGGGCAGGAGTTTGCAGCTATGGACAGTGCTTATGAGCACAATTTTACTTTTAATGAAGCCATTTCATTCATTGTGAACTGTGATACCCAGGAAGAAATTGACTATTATTGGGAAAAGCTCTCCGCTGTCCCAGAGGCGGAGCAGTGCGGGTGGCTAAAGGACAAATATGGTCTCTCCTGGCAGATTGTTCCTACCCTAATGAGTGAGATGTTCAAGGACACTGACAGGGGTAAACTGGCCCGAGTAACAGAAGCATTCCTTAAAATGAAAAAATTTGACATTGAAAGCTTGAAAAAAGCATACGAGGGATGATTATTTGCTATTAAATATTTATAAACAAGGAAGGAGTGCATGAGGTTGCCAGGGTTTATGCCTGATCCTGTTTTTGATTCCCACACATTAGTGAGTGCAAGTTTTATCACCAATAAAAAAGCCCACTCGATGTAGGCGCCTAAAGCCCAGACCAATCAGCGAGGATTCCCACAGAAAGACCAATATAGAAAGAGGTTTGACCGGCAGATTGGTATGTGTTTAAAACATCGGCTTTAATAGTACGGGGTAGATATGTGACCCCACCCAGACGTAGACTTCCGGTCAGAATGGTAAAGGGGATGCGGTTCCAAAAGTATTCTACTCCATAGTTTATATACTGAGGGGCCGGATTTAAACTATCTGTAATTAAATTAAAAACACTCAGGACAGAAGATCCGGCAAATAAAAATGCATGCTGTTCTAAGACTGTCGTGTTATGCCACCCAGAACCGCCATAATAAGTAATATAACCAGTATTTGATGAATAAGAACTTCCGCCTCCATCAAATCGTCTTTCTGTTCCTGTCTCCTGATAGATATCAATGTATAGATAAGGAACAAAAAGGGCAACGGGTCCCCCTAATAGCTCCACACATTTAAGGCTTCCGTGAACAGTGCCACTGCCCATTGCGAACTCCGCGAAGGTGCAGTGGGAATTTATGCCATAGGGCTGGTCATCAGATTTTGAATAGGGCTTACTATAGACAGTCGCGATGTCGGCTCCATTAAAAAAGAACCATCCCTGATCTGAGGCACTCGAGGAAATAACTAGAAGAGGCATAAGAAGTATCGCCAATGAGAGGGTTTTCAATATTTTTTTCATAAAATTCCTTTATAAAATGCGATATTAAAAAACAATCCTGCTTTTTTTGTTACGGGTTGGATAAAAAGCTCCGTAGCGTCGGGATTGAAGTAGCTAATACTTTTTAAAATATGGTCCTAACAATAACACATTTTAACTAATTGGAAAATCGGATTTGTCGAACTTAAATGGAGATGCTCGCAAGAAGAGCCGAAACTTTAATAACTATATATATTGTGGGTTAGAATATTATGTCGCGTTATTCAGGATTCCCTCCATCTTTGGAGTACATCCAAAAAAACTACCGATCTCTCAGTGGCTTGCGGATTTATAATTGGCTCACCGCTCCCGTCATAACACACACCTTTTTTATCAGGAAAAAGCTGTGCGAATTGCGGTATGCTTGATCTTATATCAAAATAAAATATCTTAATTTTGCTTTCTTATCGTAATACCCTAAACTTCTTTTTTAATTTCCAAAAATCTAGAGAATGGAAAGAAAATAATATTTTAGTTTGTATTAATCGCTATTAATCCTATATTCCTAATATTTATCTATAATTGACCGGAAGATACAACCTGTAGTGTAACATCAAAAAAAGAAATAACAGCAAAGAAAAAAGGGAAGCAATAATACATTTATCTGCTTCCCTGCATACATGTAATATACATTCCAATCATGCTGCTCTTAGATTAATACTTCTTGCATCGGCAATCTTAAGCTCATGTCCAAAGAGTATTGCTTCTCTTCGCACGTGATCGGCAAGTTCAGGTTTAATAATCGATGCGATATCTCCTGTTTGGATTCCTTTTAGTGCAGCCGTTTTGAAATCAATTATCATATCTACTTCTTTAACCAGAGCATCCTCTCTGCCTGAACTAATAGGATGATTGTTTTTCGTTTCCCAAAATTTTTTACTTGTTTCTAATGCCTGCATAAAAAGTTTTCCCTCAGACGGATCTAACAAATGAGCAATAAAAGATGAATGTTCTGCCATAATCTGTGCCCAAAAATCAATAATTTCATCTCGATCAAATCTAACTTCATTATTCATAAACATTTCCTGCCTGGACATGAATCTTCTTTGCTCGCGAGCAACATGATCTAAAAAGCTATTCCAGACCAGGGTATGCAATTCGCCTCTTGTCTGTTTGTCCCTTATTTCCATTTCCAGATCAAGTAATTGTTCTAATCTTGATTTTGTACGAGCATAGAGTTCTCTTATTTGACGTTCATCCAGATCCGTATTCTTTGCTTCTTCGTTAACATCGGCAAGGCCAGTCATCAATGCAACGGCTCTCTCTCTATAATCCTTTAGATCATCCATAGGAGTAAGAAGAGCAATAAATTTTGCATGTTCCATCAACTGATCACTCCAAAATATTAATTCAGACAAGGCAGTGACATAGGGATCGATACTATCTGGATTAACAAGATATACGGGTTTCAATCCTTCGCTACGGACAAATATTTGCCCCATTGCACCACTTTTAAACTCCTGTAACTGAGTCATTTTAACCCCCTCCTTAATTCTTTTTATGGGTTATACAACTTCTAAATATACATGTCAAACAAGATCATTTGATTCGGTACTCTGTTGATACTGAGCCCGTGTAGAGCGACATTTATGACTCCTTTGTTCGCAAGGATAATACATGCAAAACAAACACTCCATAGTGCTTCCTAAAACTTTAACAAGATAAAACAATATAATGATTATATTACTGAAAAAACAGACTGTCCATTAAAGGCTTACTAACAAAAGCATAGTCACATTTTTATTGTTTTGACATTAGCAGAAAGGCCTTTTCTTAAGTTTGTTTACACTCAATCCCTTATGCTTATTGGCAATTTTCTTTCAACTTAATTGCGAATGAACCGGCGACGGAGTATGCAGGGCTGATACTCCGGGTTTCGGTATTTACAATTTTTGTGTTTGCTTTTTGTTTTTTTCCATATTAACATATAAATAGTAATTATAAGCTAATATATAAATAACAACCGATAACTAACACACCATTGGTAAATATATAAGTAACTAACAAATCATTATGTATATTATGTATATTATGTATATTATATATATACTTTTTTTACCCCTCTCAGCACAAGAGGTAGTATCATCTCTAAAGGATCAGTGAATTGAATTATGATATTCAGAGGAATTAACCGTAAGTTCGTTATAATTATCTGCGCCCTCCTGATGTTTACTGTCATCACGCTGAGCATCATTCTGCTCTTCAAACTCAACAAGGCACTGAAATACGAGTTCTTGCTGCGGAGCCAAACTCTTGCTGCCAGCCTCGCCGATAACAGCCTTGGGTTTCTGCTGTCATACGACTACATTGGCCTCAGGGATATGACAAGTGATATGGCAAAACAACATGACGTTATATATGCAGTGATCTTTGATGCAAATGGAAAGATCCAGGGACACAATAACGCAGCCAAGGAAGGGACTGCCGTTGATGAGGAGCTGCTCGGGAGAATCAGACAGAAAGCACAGGAAATTTCGCAAAAGCAGGTATCCGGGTATGGCAGGATAACCGTTGTGGAGAAAGAGCATGACGGAAACCTGCTTTATGATCTTGCTATCCCTCTGACTAAGAGTGACAAGCTTCTCGGCGGGGTAAATCTGGGAGTATCCCTGCATAGAACCAGTAACCTCATAAAGTCCTCCATCAAATGGGTATTGATAGTTTCTATCATGGCTATCGCGATCAGCATAGGCATATCGATCGTTTTTGTCAGGCATCTGGTAAATCCGATCAAGACCCTTTGTAATATTGCAACCAATACAGCCAAAAACGGTGATCTGACGCAGAACGTTCATATTCATTCACGCGATGAAGTCGAGCAACTGGCTCAGGCTTTTAATATACTGATAAACAGTTTGTCAGATATTGTGAGGGAGCTCTTCAATGTCTCAAATACAATCATGCATTCAACCGGTACACTCGCAGAGTCGACACAGAAAATAAGTCATAAAGCTGTCGAGATCGGATCCATAAATGAAGAAATTGTCCAAGGCAATGTCATACAGCAGGAAAAAATGATGTTAGCCTCCAGGATCATGCAGGATATCGCTATCTCTGCAGAAATGTTCGCAAAGAATGCAAAGCAGACAATGGAGGTCTCATTCCAGAATTCACAGATCGCTCAGACAGGAAATGACTCCGCAGAAAACGTAGTCCGGATAATGGAACGGATCAATGAGGAAATTGTCAGGGCAAATGGAACTGTCACTTCGTTCATCGAGAGCAGCAAGGACATTAACGATATTATCGATGTGCTTACTTCAATCACGGATCAGACAGAGCTGAACACGCTGAGCCAGTCTTCGCAGGAAGTGATCTCAAAGATGACTGATATAAGAAAAGAGGTTGAAAAGTCCTCAGGTGCCGTAAAGTCGTTTGTTTCAAGAAGTACCCAAATAAACGATATGGTAGAAATGGTCAAGTCTATTGCCGAACAGACCAATATGCTGGCACTTAACGCTGCGATCGAAGCAGCCCGTGCCGGGGATGCAGGAAGAGGATTCGCTGTAGTTGCAAGCGAAATAAGAAAGCTGGCAGAAAACAGCAATAAGAAAGCTGTTGATATCAGCAAGCTGATCCTTGAGATCAATGATGAAGTAGAGAATGTCGGCAACTCAAACGCAGCAATTGATGAGCAGTCACAACAGGTGGAAGAGGCTGGGAAGAGATTTGTAAAAATGGCTGAGTGCATCAGGGTATTAACAGAAGACGCTAATAAGCGCGCAAAAGATATCAGCAGTTTAATATCGAAGATAGTTAGAGAAGTAAGCAACGTCACCGACTCCATGGGGTCCTCTTTACAGGCTGTCGAGGAAGGCAGAAAGATCGTCAGTCAAATGGGCGGATCGATGAGCCTGATCGTCAACAGCTCGTCTGAAACATTGTCCTCGATCGAGAGCATGATGAATCTGACAGACAAGCAGCTTGCCGATACCAGGGAAGCAGTTACTGCTATAAATGATATTGCTCATGTAGCCAGCGAAAATACACAGCATGCCAATGAGGCGGCAAATGCAGCTGAAGAGCAGGCAGCGGCAACCGAGGACGTTAGTGCTTCCGCCGAAGAGCTGTACTCTATGGCGGAAGGCTTAATACAGCTGGTGGGTCGATTCAAAGTTACCAATAAAGAGGACTCACTTATGCAAGGGGGTGCTTAACCGGTTCTTTATTACTGTGAAAATAAAAAAGGAGGTCCTATATGAAAATAAACCTATCCATACCGAGTTTTCTTTTGTTAATCATGCTGCTCCTGCAGAATGCTGTATTCTGTGCTACTGGAAAACAACCGATTTTTTTCGGTGTCTTGCCGCTTGAGCGGCCGGAGACTATGTTCGAGCGCTTCTATCCACTCATAGACTATCTTGAAAGAGAGACGGGCTTAGATTTTGAACTGAAGCTGTATCCGACAAAAGGTGCACGAGGGGGCTATACCTCTGCTGTTAAGGATATCGTATCAGGAGTAACACCTTTTGCATATCTGGCATCGGTCACCAGTGCCCAGGCGCGTCATCATAATCCGAAGGTCCAGGTACTTGTTTGTGCCCAGAGGGAAGGATCGCCAACCTATATCGGTCAAATCGCTGTCCGGAAAGATTCGGGTATAAAACGAGTGGAAGACCTTAGGGGCAAGCGGGTAATCGGAGCAAGCAAATCTTCCACATCAGGAAACCTTATGCCTGCAGGATATTTGCTCGAAAAAGGGATCAAAACGTCAGAGTTTGCTGCTTTGGAGTTTGCCGGTTCCCATGATAAAGCCGCACTTGCCGTACTAGCCGGTGACTACGATGCCTGCTGGATCAATGAGAAGAATTTCAATAAGTTTAGAAACCAGGGAGCAGGACTGGTATCCATATACAATCATCCTCCCGTGCCTGAATTCCCGATCTGTATCAATGTCGATGCAATCCATCCGGCTGCAATTGACAAGGTACGAAGAGCGTTATTGAAAATGCATGACACAGATCTGACAGCCATTCAGGCAATTGATGATAAGTATGAAAAATGGGTTCCGATAACCTGGAAGTCATATGATCCGGTAAAAAAAATGATCGACAAAGTACATGGACAAGCATTCTACAGTTTGACCTCAGAGTAATGCGGCTGAGATGCTCTTATGAAGACGAGAGCTGGGGCTTGCTTCAGCTCTCTACGCTTACTCCCTATAGCTTTTTCAAGTCACACCGGATTAGCATCCCCAGTCTGGACGTCATTCAGAACCTGAAACAGGTTTTCCTTATATGGTACCAAACAAATACTTAAGCGTCCATTGACCCATTACGAAATACTTTTTTTAATTTTATCTTGTGGTATATCATCCCTCCATAATTAATTGAATATAATGTCAAAGGTTTTCATACTAAAATGGAGATGATAAGCAGACATGCTTATGGATTTAAAAACTTTGAAAACTACCGATTGAGAGTTAGAGCGTTATGCTCTTAATTACTATTTGTCCCTGTTGTTGGTGTAGAGCCCTATTATAAGCCTTATAAATTAGGCGAATCAGAAGCTGGTTCGAAACTAAAGGAAAGTTGGCTCAGCATAGTGAACAACATTAGAACCAGGATCATCAATTCTAGGGAGTATATTTATATCCCTGATTTGAGCATGGATGCCTGACCAAATTTACAAGTTTTTATTAATGGAGCAGTCAGGAAGATTTATTTTGACTGCATCAATTCAAGATTTAGGGTCCATATGTTTCCTGCACCGAATGTTTAAAGAGTTATATTGATTGCTTATCCTCATTGTGGTACACACGGCGATATAGTGAATAATGCGTTGGAGGTGTAGTAATGAAATTAAGTATTAAAGATAAGCTTACCTCAGAAGACTTCGAGGTGCCGGTAGCTTCTCAGACAAAAGAATCCCGGACAATATATTCCTCATAAGGGAAATATTATGCCGCTAATCGTTAATCAGGATTCCCCCATCTTTGGAGAACACCTAACTCTTTGCAGCCTGGATAGGGCGCTGGCTGCTTTCGAAGATCCCGTTTTATATTATTGTTTCTGGTTCATGTTTGACATGCATTAATGTGTTTGTTAATATCCTCTCAAATTCTGCAAGATGGAGGCTATATTGGGGGGGAAATGTCCCGCGATACTTATAATTTTCTGCGCAACAGGTTTCTTTTCGCTAACTAATGCACAGAACTCTTACACACTGGACGATTGTTACCGCCATGCCCTGGGAGGCAGCATGGTTACACAGCAACGGGAACTTATTGCCCAGGCAGAGGAACGTACTGTGCAGGCAAGATCTGCACTGCTGCCCCGGCTTGAGACGGTACTTAGCTACTCTCAGCAGGAATCCGATTCCACTCTGATCGAGGATGAGAATACAAGCGGCAGGATTGGTATAAGACAACCGCTTTTCGGAGGATTCGGCGACTGGGCAGCCATTGAGCAGAGCAGGTATAACGGAAGCGCTGCAAAGGCTGCATTCCGGCAGACAGAGCTTCGGCTTTTTCTTGATACAGCTCAGGCTTATTATAATATTCTTATCTATGAAAAGAATATTATTAATTATCGCAAGGAGATTGCTTCCTATACAAAGAGGAAGAAAGAGTTGCAACGTCTTAAAAATCAAGCACGCGCCAAAGAATCGGATCTAATAGCTGTTGATTCTGCTATTGCGAGTTTCGAGGCTGCAATCGCCCAGACCATGGGCTCTCAAAGCTCAGCCAGGGAACAGCTGACTTATATTACTGGCTTGCCTTCAAGTATCCCGCTGAGAGATGGGGAAGAATTGCCCCCGCAGTTGGGAGATCTCGATCTCTGGAATGACAAGATCGATGAACACCCTCAGGTCTTGAATGCCAACCTCAACTATTTAGCTGCGCAAGAGTATGTAAAGGTAGCCCAGGCAGAATATTATCCGTCTGTTGTTCTAACCGGGGATTACTATTATATCCGGCCGGACAGTTTAACTGCGGCGGACTGGAATATCGGATTATCAGTTACCCTTCCGTTGTATACCGGCGGGAATACGACTTCGCTTGTGCGGGAAGCGGAGGCACTCAGCCGTCAGCAGAGAAGCGCTGTTGATAATGCGCGCCAATCGGTGCGTCAGGAGATCAACACTCTTTATATAATTGTACAGGCAGAGTTGGAGCAGGTACGACTACTTGAAAAAGCTGTTACCCTTTCCAACAAAAGTTATCAACTACTGCTGAGGGATAATCAAACAGGCCTGGCCACTAACCTGGAGGTATTGCAGTCTCTGGCCTCACTCTACCAGAGCGTGCGTGCCTTTGATCAGGCGAGGCTGACAGCGGCGCACAACCATACCAGGCTCAGAGCGGTCACAGGGAGACGCAGCACAGGCAATGGCCAAGCCTCGGAAAGGCAGGCACAAAACTGAGATGACAAAACACTCTAAGATCATAGCCGGTGTTATCCTTTTGGTGGTTATGCTGTTTATACTCTTTTTTGCTGGTAACTCCCGGCAAGATAGATATCTCTCCCAACCCGTTAGAAGAGGTACTATCGCTCAGGCAGTCTATGGAATAGGGACCATCGATGCAGACAGAAGCGTAGAGCTGAAGACTGCGGTGACCAGCATAATACGCAATATTTATGTCCGGGAAGGGCAACAGGTCAGCACAGGAGACAGACTGGTCGAGCTGCAAGATGTTACGGTACTCAAAGCTCCTTTTGGCGGGACAGTTACTTCCCTGCCCTACAATGTCGGAGAGACAGTATTTGCCCAGTCTATTGTGGCTGCTTTAGTCGATTTTTCCAATCTCTACGTGACGGTGTCACTCGAGCAACAGGCGGCACTCCCCGTCAGGAACGGGCAAAAAGCTAATCTGAGCTTTGATGGCATGAGAGGGAAATCATACAGAGGCACTGTTGTAGCCGTATATTCGAGAAAAGAAGAGTTCCTGGTCAGGATCAATATGGAAACCTTGCCACCCCGTGTTCTTCCTGGCATGACGGCTGATGTAGCTATCATCATTGCCGAGCACAGTGATGCTTTGCTTATACCTGTTGCCGCGCTGGAAGGCAAAGAAGTGGAGGTCCGGGGGAAAGGCAGGGAAAAGATAACGACAGGACTGGTTGACGGCGCCTATGTCCAGGTTGTGTCCGGAAATATCGCGGAAGGTGACCGGTTATGGATCAGCCGGGGGAGAGGACAATGATATTTCTGGCGATACGATACCTGTTATCGAGACGCAGGCAAACGATCCTGACCTTTCTGGGGATCTTCTTTGGCAGCATGGCCTATATTGTTATCTCAGGGATGATGATTGGTTTCAGGGAGTATCTGGTCGAACAGCTGGTGAACAACAACCCGCATATTACTATACAACCGAGAGAAGAGTTCCTGACTGAACATTCCCTTGATAAGTCGTTCTTCGGAAAGCGCTATCAATATATATTCTGGATTGTTCCCCCCTCAGGAAGGAAAGACAGCGATACCATAAGAAGCCCCCAAAACTGGTATAAGGTCTTGGGTACCGATCGCCGGGTCGAGTATTACACTCCGCAACTGACAACATCGGTCATAATCAGCAGCGGAACGTCGACAGTACCCTCAACCCTGATAGGGTGTGATCCGGAGCAGCAGATAAAAGTAACATCGATCGGCGAGGAAATCGCTGAGGGGAATTTTGGAAATATCGGAATAGGCGGGAACAAGATCGCCATCGGTGATGAACTAAAAAAGCTCCTTGGAGTGCGCATCGGCCAGAATGTGATGGTATCCGTTGCCGGCCAAAACGCACCCTTCAAAGTGGTTGCTGTATTTAAAACAGGAAATAAGGAAGCAGACCGGTTCGCTTACGGGCTTATTGAAGATGTACAGAGGATCAGTCAAACCCCTAACAGAGTGAACACTATTGCGATCAGGCTCTATGACTACTCACAGTCATCCGCAATCGCCAACACCTGGTCTGCGATCACTCCGGAGAAAGTAGAAAGCTGGGACCAAAAAAACGCCTCCTTCTTTAATGTTTTTCGTATCCAGGACGCTGTAAGATATTTAACAATCGGTGCGACACTGGTCGTTGCCGGATTCGGCATTTATAATGTTCTTGCTATGACCGTTATGCAGAAGCAGCGGGATATTGCTATACTCCGTTCTATGGGCTACAGTAGGCTGGATATTGTCTGGCTCTTTTTTGCACAGGGACTGATACTGGGCGTCGCGGGGTCTCTCCTCGGTCTCTTCTGCGGATACCTGTTTAGCCGCTACCTGCAGACTGTATCATTTGGAGGAGGACCGATGGGTGGATCCGGGTTTCTGCAGATATCCCTTGCCCCTGCCATTTATGTATGGGCAGTGATCCTGGGGCTAGCCTCTGCCTCACTTGCCAGTATCCTTCCTGCTGTTAATGCAGGTAAACTGACTCCTATTGAGATCATTCGTTCGGGGGCCGAATAAGTGGGAATCGTTGCACATAATGTCGGCAAAACAGTCGGAGATACAGCAACCAGGATCCTCAGTCGGATAGACCTGAGTATCGATGATGGAGATTTTATAGCATTGACAGGGCGATCAGGATCCGGGAAGAGTACCCTTATCTATATCCTCAGTACACTCGATAATCCCACTGAAGGAATCCTCGAGATAGACAGGATCAATATTACAGCCATGGCGGAAAGGGATTTGGAGCGTTTCCGAAATGAAAAGGTGGGGGTTGTCTTTCAGTTTCATTACCTGCTGTCAGAGCTCACTGCAATAGAGAACGTATTGATGCCTGCAAGGAAAGCCGGCCGTGATAAACAGCTGCGCGAAAAAGCAGAATCATTGCTTTTCCAGTTTGATCTGGGAGATAAAACAAACAGGCTTCCAAGGCAGCTATCAGGCGGGGAACAACAACGGGTGGCAATAGCAAGGGCATTGATCCTTGACCCGTCATACATATTCGCCGATGAGCCAACAGGCAATCTTGATTCCAAAAACGCAGAGATCGTAATGGACATCTTCTGTGAAACGAATAAGAGCCGTCATACGACTATTGTTATGGTCACTCATGATCCAGCAGTAGCAGGCAAAGCATCACGCCAGGTCCGGATGCTAGATGGAAGGATTGTGTAAGTCCGGTATAAGGTCAGTAATAGTATGTGGTTACTCAGGATTCCCCCATCACTGGAGTACAGCCTTTTATTGCTGGATTAGATTAAAGATTGGCTCCCCAGACTGGACGTCCATCAGAACCTAAAACAGGTTTTTCTGATATGGTATCATTCGCAAACTCAAACATCCTGGATATAGATGTCTCTAAAAGCATATATGAGTTATAGAGCTTTGACTTATAACTCACTTATTGTTATTATATGAGTTATATAATAGGGGTATATAACTCATGCAATGGAACTGGCAACAAAAAGACTGGCCAAATTTCTTCTACGATATATCAAGGATTCAACCCTATGAGACAGAGTTCTTAACAAAGATCGGATTTGTGTATGGAGCCTATCAGCATGTGGATGATGATAACAAGAAAGAACTCCTGGTCGAAATTATCAGTGAAGAGGCACTCAACACCTCAGAAATAGAAGGAGAACACCTGGACAGAAACAGTGTTCAATCTTCCATCAGAAAGAATCTTGGCCTGCAACAGGGAGATAACACCATACTCCCCAGAGAAAAAGGCATTGCGGAGATGATGACTAATCTCTATAAGACTTATGATGTACCTCTCAACCATGAATATTTGTACAACTGGCATTGCAGTTTAACAAACGGCCGAACAGATATCAACAATATCGGCACTTATAGAACTCATGAAGAATCTATGCAAATAGTCTCTGGATATATTCATAAACCAAAGATTCATTTCGAAGCGCCCCCGTCGAGTGACGTACCGAACGAAATGACCATATTTGTTCAGTGGTATAATAACGCTGCCAAAGAAAAAAGCGCCAGTCTACGTACAATAATAAATGCCGCCATAGCGCATCTGTATTTTGTTTCGATACATCCGTTTGAGGATGGGAATGGAAGGATTGCCAGAGCATTAGCTGAAAAAATTGTATCACAGGCTTTTGGGCACCCGGTGTTAATGTCATTATCCACAATTATTCAGCGGAATCGCAAACAGTATTACCAAATCCTGGAACAGAGCAATCAGGAACTGGAAATAACAGAATATATCATTTATTTTGCCAATACTGTCCTCAACGCACTGCAGCTCACATCAAGAACTATAGAGTTTACCATTAAAAAAACAAGAATATTCGATACTTATAAGACAATATTAAACGAAAGACAACTCAAAGCACTCCAGCGATTTTTTCGGGAAGGACTTGATGGTTTTCAAGGTGGTCTCAGTGCAGGTAATTACAAAAGCATAACCGGCGCTTCCAATGCAACAACGACCAGAGACTTGCAAGAAATGGTAAAACTGGGTGTACTCAATAAAAAAGGGCAGTTACGGCATACTCGTTATTCTATCGCTGGATTAGATTGAAGTTTGGCTCCCCGGACTTCCCACTGCACGAACCTTTATTATTAGGCGAAAGCTCAGTGAAATGGCTTATAGGTAAGTAACTTTAAAATAACTATTTCTTATTAATTGTAGCATATATTTATTACAAATATTGGGCCCCAATCAACTAAAAATTCCTTACAGCTACAACATTCTATACAATACTTCCGGTTTCTAATCAACTAAAAAACTAGGCCCAATACGGAACATATTCAGCAAACTTATCTGATCTATTATCTGGATCTTTTTGTTTAATAACTTTTTGATCAAACGCATCTTTAATAAGCCTGGAAATAACAGATCGCTGTTTTTCACTCAGTTTAAAACGTTCCCTAAGGCTTGCATTGGTCAAAGAACTATTGGATAAATACTTAATTACTGAATGTTGATAGCAGGCCTGTATGCGTTCTCTAGTTGACATCTTAGCATAAGGTTTTGGCGTATATATTGTAGTTTTAAAATAATTTTCACCTTCTTCAAAATTTAAAGGAGGTAGCCCGGATAACTCAATCGCCGAAATCGTTTTTTCCAGCCCAGTGCCTCTTTCTTCACATATTCGATATCTTCTAAAATTAGATGCTAATATCTCATTTCTAGATTCTGGACTTGTGCCGATTGCGTATTCCGGCGAAACTACCCAGTGTCATCGGAGCGTAGCGACGATAATAAATATTGTACCTGTTAAGTGGGTAGTTTGGAAGGATTTAGTTTTTTTCTCATAGATTCTCCTCGTATAATACGTTTCAGAATGGTTAGTCAGATCGGCAAATATTGCATTGATCTATAGACTAAACATTTAACAAGAG
>Ga0154521_162_pt1 | contig 57673 bp, 44 predicted proteins | sample RifGroE2_FD_105664 | JGI IMG/M metagenome (GOLD analysis project Ga0154521, IMG submission 105664) | Candidatus Margulisbacteria bacterium GWE2_39_32
ATTTACCAATTGACTTACCAAAGCATAGGTATATTATCTCGATAATTATAGCCGGTTGCTGCTAATTCGAATAAGCAATTAGGTATAATAAAATGAAGGGAGCATACTAATGAACAACCAACTTTCAATCGACACGTTCATTGGCGGGGAAAACGCCTTTTTCATCACCTCAACAATTATTTCCGGAGCAAGGGACGCGATCCTGGTAGATGCCCAATTCACCAAAACCGATGCTCTCAAACTGGCTAAAAAGATCAAAGATTCCGGCAAAAACCTGACAACAGTTTATGTCACGCATGGTCACCCGGACCATTACTGGGGCTTCACTGTGCTATCCGAACAATTCCCGGAAGCACAATTCATTACGGCACCTGAGGTCCTCGATGTCATTGAAGAAACCTTCGCGGCTAAAATCGCACAATGGAAGCCGGTATATGGCGAGGAAGTTCCTGACGTACCTATCAAACCGGTCGCCTACGATGATGATGCAATTGACCTAGAAGGAAACCAGCTAAGAATACTTCACGTCGGACAGGGAGACGTACGATCTTCAACGGTAGTCTGGATACCAGTGTTATCAGCAATTGCAGGAGGAGATATTGCCTATAATGGGACTCACGTGTGGCTGGCTGAGACTGACAACGAACAGCGCCTAAAATGGATAAATAACCTTGAGCACCTCGCAGATATGAATCCCAAAACTGTCATTGCCGGACACAAGCAACCAGGCAGCGACGACGAAGGAATCCATGTACTCCTAACAGAAACTCGCAACTATATAACAACTTTCAATTCAGCCATTCTTCAAAGTTCCAATGCCCGGGAACTAATCAAGATAATGACAGAGAAATACCCTGACCGCGCACTCCATGTTATCTTGGAAATTGCAGCCAATAATGTATTCCCACCCGAATCAAAAGAAGCTAGAGCTGCCTAAGAAGTATAAGCCACAGACTAATCTTCCTCCTCAATTACAAATCAGGAGTCATTCCTCATAAAATTAATTAAGTTGTTTATCTGCAATTATTTACAAGTTACCTCGATAAATTAATTGTCCACAACACACAAAACTATACTATAAGGGAAAATTATGGAAACCAAAATAATTAATATCTCGGCAGCTGTAAATAGAGTAAAAACAAATAAGCAAATAATTGAATCTATTAAAAATAGAATAAAGTTTCTTATGCAGATGATCAACATTCCAATCCAATACACACAGGATATCAATTATTTGTTCCCTCAACCTTATAATAAGAGGGACAAAACAAGTGGTGTAGAAGATATAAAAGATAGTACGGAAATAAAAAAACCCAGCACTATCTCACTCGTCGATTATGGTTCTGTTACTCATGACTCATTTTTCGAGTTAGTTACTTCAACTAGCCTTATGAGGCAATGGAAAGATAATTCTTATAAAGATTTAAGAAAGAAAATTGCTTATAAAACTCTATATATTTATCAAAATTGGATTCTAGAAAACAAAATCATAGGTTCACTGAGTTATGTTGGAGGAGGTAAAGTCGGACATATTAAATTAGATCCCGGCTCTGCGTTATTTTATGTCGTTAACTCTCATAGCAAAAAGATTATTTTAGTTGGGATTGGGTTACATAAAGACAAAAAAGACCCCTATTATTCTGCCAGTCAGAATAATAATATTTTTTCTATATATAAAGAAGAACATATCAGGGAAATGTATACTGACGCAACAGGGATTAAACAGCTACTAAGCACAGAACTCATTAAGGATTATACCCTAGACCAAGCTATAACCAGTTTCACAGAATCCTTCACCATCAACAAAAAAAAAACAAAGGTCAATACTTCAAAACTCGAAGATTCATTGAGCATAACAAAATCGTATTTAATGGCTTCCGCAAAACAAGCGACTCAAGAATTCACCGAAGTTTTCTGGGATGAATTTGATGACAATAGCCGATTAACTGAACTTAAGGATTATGTCGCTCAACTGATAAATCCCGAAATAGCTTCACTAGAAAATGAAACCATAGAAAACGAACTGCAAACTGAGATTAATGACTACATTTCCAAATTTTACCAAAATGTTCTTCAGGAAAAAAACAAGGATAAAATCAATGCTGATAATGTGGGTACAGTTATCGAATATCCGCAAGTCACCATCGATAAAAACCAGAAGCATACGCTGGAACTGGTAGAAAAAAGTATAACGGATGCCGTTAATATTTTGGTAGCTTGGGGAGTATTGAATCAGGATGGAAAAGAACAGGTAGAAGCCGGATTGAATCAATGGAAAATAGATTTTAGAACCCCCTATTATCTCACGGGAGAAGTAGAAACATTTAACACTGCATTACGTACTCTAAAGAATATCAGGGCTAATATTAATACCCTCGTAAGTTTGATAAACGACAGGAATAGTAAAATTATAGAAGATAGTTGTACTATGGGAAACACCATATTAGAAACAATAGAAGCTGAGATTCCTGTAGAATGGCAGAAAACTAATATAATTGACCAGTTGAGCAGCAAATTAAAACAAATTAAGAACCTGTCATTACAAAAAATTTATGAGAGTACTATATACGACCTTAAATCAATTCCGGAAAAAAATTTCTTCTACAGTTGTGTCAAATCACTGTTAGAGTATCTGGACGAATTATCACAAATAATAACTATTAAAAATTCATTCGATACTCTGAAAAGAAAAGGCGTTTTATACAACTTGGAAATCGGTTCAATTATGATCGCGCCAGTAAAACAGGAACATACCACGCTTGTCAATCTGATTGAGTCATTACAAAAAAACATAGATATTTACACGACCCTAATTAAGCACAAAGAGATAGATTATCTTAATGACGTAGCAAAAAAAATGAATATCCTAAATGATTCTATTCAGGGAATGCTACAAGATATGCAACACCGCTTTGAGACAACCTCTCAAGACTTAAGCGAAGCAGCATCGCTTGAATCCCCTCTCATTAAAAATTTTTTAAGAACTTTGATAAAATACAGAGGCAGTTTGTTGAAAGAGATTGACAAGACTAAATTCAACAAAGCTAGACTACCTCTTCGAAAACTATTAGACGAAATTAAAGTTTTAGGTGTCTTAAGTACTCAAGGACCAAATGGACTTAATAATACCCTAAGCGATTTCATTATTAAGATAACAGAACAGAGAAAACAACTGCACCAGATGTTAGAGCTAACGTATATCTGCGATGAAAATCATGAAAAAGTACGCGAAAACAGGATTAGAGGATTCAAGCACTTGATCGTCCAAAGTATGGGAGTCATAGATATATCATCTAAATCTTTTAAGTCACTTTTGTTAATTTCGACATTGGTCAATTCCAAAGAGTTTAAAAAACTAGGAAATATTGCCCAATACGTAGATGTTTCTGATTCTAAAAACCTAAATGAGGACCCTATAATTGATTTTAATATTCCTTATATTAAGCTGTTTCTCCCAAATATAAATGCGCACAACAAAATATATGAAATAAACGAATGGCTCAAAACCGTCGAAAAACAAGAGGTAGTTCCTGATCTGCAAAGCAGCTTCGAGGAGCTTATCGAGAAGCTTAAAAAAATGGACATAGAAAGTCAATCGTTAACAAAAAACTTTAAAATCAAAACGTTAGAAGAACTCACAAAAATAATCGATCAAACCCAGGAGAAACAAAACAAAGCTGCTGACAAACCAGATATATTATAATCAATAATTCAATAAAGAAGGGTCTCAATTATCAGCAGTTTTAAGAACTAGAAATTCTGATTATCCAGGTTAAATACAAATTGGTTTACTTGTTTTCTGATTGGTATTGTGTCAGCAACTCCAGTTTGGCTGCTCCGTGTTTTTGCGCAATACTCAAGACTTTTGCAACGATTCCGTAGTTGGTATTCCTATCGGCATTTACGATCACAGCTGCCTTATCAGCAAGCAAAACCTCAATCTGAGACTCAAAAGAAGCGAGACTTTGCTCTTTATCATTTAAGTATATTTTATTAGATTCGGTAATAACTATTTTTACGTTATCGCTCTGTGTTACGGGATTGCTTAATTGCGTCTTGGGTAGTTTTACTTTGATTGCTGACTGAATAAGGACCGGAGCTGTAACCATGAACGTAATTAATATAACCAGTACAATATCAGTAAATGGTATAATATTAATTTCTGACATCAGTTTTTTCGAATTATCTTGAAATTTAAGCATAAGTAATTATTCCGTTAGTAATTCAATGGCTTCAGAGCTAGCTATCTCGAGCTCTTTTAGAAAAAGTTGGATTTTATGGGTAAAGTAGTTAAAAGCAATTACCGCCGGTATCGCAACGAATAATCCTGCAGCTGTATTGATAAGGGCTTCTGCAATTCCGTTCGATACAAGATTAGAAGAATAAGCGTCAGTAAGGGATAATGAATGAAACGTTTTAATTATGCCTACAACAGTACCAAAAAGACCGATAAACGGGCTAATACTTCCTAGTGTCGCAAGGATGCTTAATCTCTTTTCAAGGTAGAGCGCTAACTTCGCACCATTTCTTTGCATCGCTTCTTCTATCACTATTTTTTGCTTATCTTTTCGTTCTATCGCTGACAAAAACAAGTTGCCTACAACTGACATATTCTCTTCACACATAGCTAACGCTTCGTCGTATTTGTGCTTTTTAAGTTTGAATATGAGTGGAGGAATGAACTTTTTTGTCTTGCTTTTCAGGTTAACCATAACTATGAACCGCTCCAGCATAACCGAAAAGGAAACAACTGAGCAGATTGATAATAGCAACAGAACATAGCCACCCTGTTGCAGGAACTCCATGATACTCATATTTTGAAACATATTCATCCCCTACTGAAAATTTATATAACGATTTATTTAATTATAACAGAGTCTATATAAGCTAACAATAAAGATAATCTCCCCCGAAATTACAAACAGTAAAAATGTTTCTCCGAATTCGAGCTATCAAAAAATCATCACCTGTTACATAGAATATTGCCCATTTTCCAATTTATCAAAGAAGGATAAGATAACATTAAGCAGTTAAAATTGAAGGAATTGAATAAACACGTAAAGGTCAACGCATTGACTAAAGGAAAATAACAATGGACCTAAAGAAAAAAAATACGGCACTCTTAATCATAGATGTCCAAATAGGTCTCTTTCGCAAAAAGACTCCGATATATAGTGAACTGGAATTACTGAAAAACATCACGACCCTTATTACACGATCTCGAACTGCCAATATCCCTATAATCTTTGTTCAACATTCCAACAAATCCAGATTAATCGAAGATTCTGATGATTGGCAGATACATCCACAATTGGCATGTCAGTCATCTGATGTTTTCATTCGAAAACAGCATGGAAGCGCCTTCGAAGAAACCAGTCTCCAGAATGAATTAGATCAAAAACAAATATCAACGTTGGTAATCACCGGGATAGTAACCCATGGCTGTGTCCGAGCAACCTGTTACGATGCCATTAAATTAGGCTACGAAGTTGTTCTCGCTCAAGACGCTCACAGCGGTTTCAACCAAGATGATGGAGTATACATCGAAGAATGGAATGCAAAGTTCGCAGCAGAAAACATTGTATTAATGCCTACGGAAAGTATCTATAATTTGCTGTAAAGAATTTGACTGCATTCCAATAAACATAACTGGCAGTTTTTGATCTCATCAGTTCCCGGGGAGCGGATAGTCGTCGATTACGGGGATGATTATTCGCTGGAGCCTGGCATTGACGATGGTTTATGATGCATAGCTATTTAAACCTTGATTCCTACTGGCAACAATATAATGAAGGCTGTTCCCTTACCTGGTTCGCTGGTAAAAGTCAGTGACCCGCCATGTTTATTGACCACAATGGAGCGGGCAACGGACAGTCCCTGTCCTCTACCCTGACCTTCCTGTTTGGTCGTAAAAAACGGATCGAACACACGGTCATGGATATCCGCAGGAATTCCTATGCCTGTATCCTCAATCTCTATGCGGACCTTGTCGCCGTCAAACGAGGTTTTTACGCGGATCTTTCCCTTTTCTCCTTCTTCCTTTGCGACTTCACGTATTGCATGTGTAGCGTTAATAATCAAATTTAGAAACGCCTGATTTAGATAACCGATATGACATGGCACCATCGGGAGCTCACCAAATATTGTTTCTATTTCTGCTATATTTCGATATTCGCTCTTTGTAACTGCCAGAGTAGCCAGTAATGCTTGATTCATATCTGCGGCAACCTTTACCTGATTGTCAGGCTGAGCAAAATCTTTCATAGCACTCACTATTGTAGAAATATTCGACATGCCGTCCGATACTTCCTTTATAGCTTCCGGGACGTTCTCCTGAAAATATTTCAGGTCATTCACTTTTTCGAACATGCGAATTTCCTCGGCGAGCTTTTCGTGTCCAGGAGTAGTAGCCAGAGTTTCTACCGCTTGACGATATTTGTCAATCAACAACTGCATACTTTTGAAAGATTCCCCAAGAAAGCTGACATTGTCACTTACATATTGGGCAGGGGTATTTATTTCATGAGCTATTCCTGCCGCCAGCCTTCCCACTGATTCAAGCTTTTGAGCCTGGCGTAATTCCAGTTCCATTTGCTCTCGGCGTTGCATCTCCAGTTTAAGGCTTATCGCTAATGCTTCCCGTTGGCTTAACGCATTTTGCAATTCTTCTGTTTTCCTCTCCAGTTGCTTATTCGTTTGACCTAAAAGGATATTTCGTTCTTTTACCTCTTCTTCGAGGGTAACTCTGGAAGAAATGTTCCGGCAAACTTCTACTCCCGCAATAACATTGCCTTTGTCGTCAAATAATGGGATACAAGCGTTCTCCCAATATGATGTATTCCCGTTGGTTTCGAAAGCAGTCCGGAGAACTACTTCTGCCTTACCAGTTTTCATAGCCCGCTGTACACCGCACCCTTCGCAGATTTTGTCTCTTTTTTCATAGACAGCATAACATTTTTCATCTATACGCCTGCCAAAAGTTTCCTGCATCACACGGTTCTGGTAAATAATATTAAAAGCATTGTCTTGAACAGTAATACCATCAGACAAACCATCAAGAATTTGCGTACTTGGTATTTCAACCATATTCCGGGCTCCTTTAAACTGTGTATATCCAAATCAAATCAGCACATGAACATTTGCTTATGGGTAAACCTGTTTAATCATCCTAATCTACTATCTACAATCATATCAAATTTATAGCAAATAGTATCGAGGATGAGGAGATACTGTTTGGGGCTGTCTAAAAAGTAAAAATTTAGGCAGCCTATTTTTTTATAAGCAAATATTTTTCAAATTGAAACAATTATTCCTAATAATATGAAGATAAATCTTGTTTATAGGTAAAGGTAAAAAAATCTATACCGGAATTAAATTATCACTATATACGGATAAGATTAATGAAGAAGTGTAAAGCTTCTGAGTGCATAATGTGCAGAACTTAAATGACCTTGCATTTCTCTATCAATACCAATGGAAGTCATTCCAGCTGCATTAATAGCTTGAATTCCTGACCAGGCATCCTCAAAACCAATGGTTTTATTATAATCGATACCAAGTCGAAGTGCAGCTTCTTGAAATTTATCCGGGGCAGGCTTACCCTTGAGTTTTTTGCCAAGGAAATAACTGTCCTTACCAATATCTCTTCCAGTAAGAATTGTATTTGGCTCAAAAAAATGTTTCAATCCGATTATATCCAAAACAATAGCAGCCTCTGTGTCAGACAATACTAAAGCCAATTTCATTCCAAGATTTGCTAGCCTTGTTAGTAATCCCTTTATATCTGGGAAGGGCGGTAATTTAATTTTACCCTCATTCAAAACCTGGAGAAAACACCGCTTCTTTTCATCCGATATTTTTTCGAGAATTATTTCGAAATATTTCACTCTTTGCGCCTCAATTGTCCTGAATTATGGTGTCTATTGCATTTACTGACAAATTGGGCAGATCGTCAAGAATAGTAATTAACCGGTCTAGTTTTTTTTGGTCAGATAATATATGTGCTTCAAGAATTGAATTCTTTATGATCTGAGAGATATTCATCTCCTTGATCTTGCTAAAATAATTATCACTCTGATCCAAATCTCCAAAGCTAAAAACAAAATCATCGCTATCAAAGCTAATATCAAACACTTCATCTGATGACGCATAGGCCATCTCCAACTCACCATCACTAGCTTGCTCTATCGCAACGAGCCTAGAATATAAGCATGCAAACAATACCACCCTGTCAACCGAGCCTTTGTCTTGTATCCCGTTAATCGCAATAGTAAAAGCGCTTCTGATTTTTTTATCAGTTACTATGTTTGATATCTCCTTAGCATATTCCTTAGAGAATAAAGGATCTACAGTTTGGCAATAATGAAGCAATCCAATAAGTTCACTTTTTTTATCATCCATCACAAACGAAGTTAAAGCATCATCCTTCATCGCCATAGTAAAACTTGTCATTAATTCTTTCAGGAAAGATATGTCGGTTACTAGCTGCGATACTGAATTATTGCGGAGGATGAAATCGTTAATAAATGCGCTTATTTCTAAAGAAATAGTGTTGCCTGCCGGAACAGGATTACCAGCAATAAATAAAGTATTTTCCTTAGCTTTACAAAATAGATCCGAAGGTTTAAACACACCAGAATTAATTAATCCGAGCGTTAATCGGGAAAGCTCTTTTACGTTTCTTGGACTCCTAATGAAGGTAAGTAACGTTGAATAACTTAATGGATATTTGATAATATCAATTTTTTCTTCTGCAATGATTGTGCTTAAAATCTTTTGATCGTTTTTATCGAGTTGGCCCCAAACCTTATCATTTTTAATAATGGACATATGTTCCTGAATTGTGGGTTTTTCCAGCAAATCAAAACTATCCGGACTGATCAGTTCTTTGATGAGGTAGTTTACTCTTTTTTCAAACTGCCCGGATAAAAAAATTTGCCCACTCAATTGAAAGTTATGCATATCATTTTTATTATATTTATGGAGCTCTCCCGTTAAATGATCCAGATTTTTATTTAATTCAAAAATTTGAGAAAACGTTATATATAAAGAACTCAGAAGATTGATCCGTTGACCAGCGATATCAGAAATATCTTTAAACGGTCTACTGTGATTAATTACATAGTTAAAGATCGGTTGATCTATTTTCAAACCGAATAGAACCTCTTTAATTTGCTGTAAAGACAGAAAATCATTCTCAGTAGAGAGGTGTTTCGTTAGCCAATCATGATTATCAAATTGTTCTGGAAAACCGGCAAGGATCTTATTAATAAATATTAACTTGTTTTCATAGTTCTGATCTTTATGTAACCTGCAAGAACGAATCTGTTCAAAGTCAATTGGTTTCACGAGGTCTTCGAATTTGATCGCTTTATTTAACATACTATAATCTTTTTCCTTTTTTATAAATTATTTACAGAAAAGTTTTTGACAAGGACACCCGTGTTTCTATCATTATTCCACAGAATCTTGATTACGAAACATTTAATTAATCTATTTGAGGACGATTAGTTTAGCTGATTTATATTATAATTACTAGATTCTTGGAAAATAATATGATTAACGCCCCCCTGTGTTTATAATCAAAGCAATTAATGTTACTATATAATAATAAAAATTCCCTGAATTGTTCAACCTGGATTTATGAGCAAAAACGATACTACAAAAATACTTGAGACAGATCTATTCAATCCCATCCATAACTACTTTAAAAAACTTGGTTACGAAGTACACGGCGAAGTTAAGAACTGCGACATCACTGCGACTAAAGGCGACGAGCTCATAATCATCGAGTTAAAACGCAACCTGAGTATTGAGTTACTAATCCAGGCTGCAAAACGCCAGCGCGTTACCGATTATGTCTATGTTGCTATCCCGAAACCTCGGCATAGCATCGTTTCACGCAAATGGAAAGACATCTGTTTTCTGGTAAGAAGACTTGAACTCGGCTTAATTACGGTTACCTTGAAAGATGATTTCGAAAGTGTCGAAGTAATAGTGAATCCTTGTCCGTTTGATAGAACAAAAAGTAATTTAAGAAACAAGAACAGACAAAAAAGTATTGCCCGGGAAATCGACGGACGCCATGGCAACTTCAATCTCGGGGGAAGCACAAGAATAAAAATAATGACCGCCTACAAAGAAAATACTATCCATATTGCCTGCTGCTTAAAAAATCTTGGACCGCTCTCCCCATCAAAGCTGCGGGAATTAGGTACTGGAAATAAGACCTTATCGATTTTAAGCAAAAACTTTTATGGATGGTTTGCAAAAAAATCCAAAGGAATCTACGGCCTAAGTGAAAAAGGCAACAAAATATTCGACGAATACGTGGACCTGATTGCCTACTACGAAAAAGTAATCAGTGCCCACAAACCTTCTCTGGACCAGCAGAAATAATAGTTTTCATTCTACCTATCTAATTAAAATTCTCGTAAAGATTCCTGTATACCCTTATGCATTTCATACCAGAAACTGAGTCCGGCTTCTTTCTTGTCTCTCTTGAAAAAATCTATCCAATTCAGCAAATCAGTATCATTATTTCCTTCGATTGTATGTTTCTTCTCTAGAAAAACCTTTACCAAATCAAGATTCCTCTCTGACTCCCAAAAAACAGAAGCATTTCTGCTGTTTATTCTACTGGCAGTTATTTTAACACTATCCAAATATTTATCTTTTGCATCATATAAAGACCCTATTATTTCTGGTATCATTTCTTCAGCCCAGGCACGATGAAACCGGCACACCCCAAAATTGTCCATAACAAGTTCTCCAATGAATCGTGCAGCATTTTTCCTGCCCAGTCCTCTCGGTGAAACAAATTCCTGCCCATAGTGCATATAGTATTTACCCATCATAGGCATCGGCGATAGAACTCCAGGTGTCCAATACTGATTGGGAACCATCCACCCTTTACGCCCAAATGCAGTATATACAAAAGAATTAATAATATTGCTGCCCTTCTCGCGAGTCAAATTCTTAGCAAATTTGCGTGCTCCTTCGGACAGATTAACGATTCCCCTTTTTTCGATAATCGAATCCAAAAGGGCTACGCCAATGTCAGCGTTATGCAGGGAAGTAGCGACCACGTCAAAATTGTCGAGGGTAAACTCTGGGATACCTTTAATACCTAACTCCGCAGGCATTAAGTATCCTTTTACCAAACATTCCATAAGCCAGGACAACACTCCGCCGGCCGATATCGCATCAAAACCGTACATATCCGCATGATGGTTCAACTTTTCAGCTGCCCTCTGATCAAAAATACCACATAGCGGACCCATCGTCTGATATGGTTCGTAATCCTTTTTGAATTCGTTGTTCATTTTTTTACAGACTGCTACACACGGCTCGCCACAAGTCCGAAAACTCTTTGTTTTAATCGTTTCTTCATTAAACTGCTTCAGATAATGATTAAGAACCAATTGTTCATGAATGTCGACCCGTTGTTCTTCTGTCATATAGATGCTTTGGTAATTAAGCGAAAACATATTACCTTTAAGGGTCGTATAATTAACCCCAAATGTACCACCGGTCTCAAACTTGGGATCAAAGCGGTATTTGGTTGTCGACTCCAAATCCTTAGCTACAAGCTTCGTCTTGTACTTGTCGACGAACCACTGATCTGCGACTTTGCGATCGATAAAATCATCGTCTATAAATGTGCCGCCGTAAATAACCGCGACAATATTATGTTCCCGCAGCATTTTTGAGCCGAATCCTCCCCTTCCCGCCCAGGTATCAACATATGACAGCTTGCCGTTTTTAAGGGGAACAGAAGCTATCGCCCCCATATCAGTTGAATAAGCGGCAGGACCAACAGCCAGAATTCTAGGATCGGTCTCATATCGATCACCTAGTAACTCCATGGTATGGTCCATCATCGAGTATATTCCCTGCCTGCCTTCACTCCACACTTTCTTCACATCAACCGGAAATAACTCTATTTGGATTTCTTCGCCGTGAACCCTGTTCAAATACAATATCGACGGCGTATTAGCTCTACCGACAATAGACATCATATTGATACCAAGATTGTCAAACACCAACCCGGCCCCTCCCATAGATGATACATAGAATCCACCCCAGCAGGGAGAAAATCCGTTAACAATCAAGCGATTTGAGCCTGGGAGTATAGAACCGGCCAACAATCCGACACCAATGTTCAAACTATTATATTTTCCTGCCAAAAACAAACCCAGGTCTACAGGTCCGAAAAACTTACCGACTTCAAAACGATCAACCCTATAAAAAACAGTTGAGACATCTATCAACAATACTTTTTGGTTGGATTTCATTAGGAATCCTTTCAAAATGACTTAATATTATTATAAAAATAAATAATCTACGAAATATATTATCCGTAATTATAACATAATCACGGTTGTGTTACTCTTAATATGTTAGTTTTATCCAAGATATCCAGATAACAAGATATTTCTTATGCATGGCAATTACGCGCACTATATTCCTGCTGATTTAATCTGTCGTAAAATTTCCATTATGACTTGAAATAAACATTTAATACAATAATGCAGAAAAAATACTGCGGATAAAATAATTTTTTTTGCAATATAAATATTTTCAACTCGATAGATTCATAAATCCAACAATAAAGTTAGCCTTCAATGAATAAAAAAATACTAAACTGTCCAATAGTCAATTTCTCGAAACATCTTTACAGATGTATATCTGATTATATCTCCAGAGTCGACTCATTTGTTTAGTTCTGATACAAAGCGATATTTCCTGGCAAATATTGCATTTATTGAAAAGAAATACGCAAACAACAAATCTTGAAATTAATTTGACTTTATAGAACATTTCAATTATAACTAAAACATATTTAAAAATAGACTTGAAATAACCTTACGGGGAACAAGATGCAAATAGGAAAAAATAATCTTCTATTATCACAACTCAATAGCGCTACTGTCACAGTAGTCGTGGTGGTGAGCAGCATCTCCAGTTTTGCACCGTAGGGCTTAATACAAACCAAAACATTCAAGCCCCCGTCGGTGTAAAACTGACGGGGGCTTTTTTATTATATAAAAAAACGAGAGGATACTAAAATGCTAAACATAAAAACATATAATACACGAAACATAGTCCCTACCCTTGTTAATTTAGTGGTAGTGGTGGTGAACATCGCAAACAAGTATCCACCATAGGGGCAGAAGTCACAACTAGAATAAAAAAGCCCCGACCGGTGTAAAAAACTGATCGGGGCTTTTTCGTTGGTGTTCTTTGAACTACCTATCATTAAATAAGGAGAAAACCCATGAAATACTCAGGAGCCGAAATAACAATCAAATTACTAGAACAACAAGGGATTACTACAATTGCCGGAATCCCTGGAGGAACAAACCTGCCACTATACAATGCATTATATAAAAGCAGTATTCGGCATATACTTGCGCGACACGAACAAGGTGCCGGTTATATTGCACAAGGAATTGCCCGGTCATCAGGGAAAACAGCAGTTTGCTTTGCTACATCCGGACCAGGAGCAACAAATCTTCTGACCGCTATTGCTGATGCAAAACTGGATTCTATACCGATAATCGGCATCACAGGACAAGTTCCGACCTCACTTATCGGTACCGATGCTTTCCAGGAAGTAGATACCTACGGACTTACTTTACCGATCACCAAGCATAACTTTCTGGTCAGATCAGTAAGCGAACTGCTGACGACAATCCCTGAGGCCTTCGAAATCGCCCAATCCGATCGGCCAGGGCCCGTGGTTATCGATATTCCCAAAGATGTTCAAATGTCAGAAATCGAGATTAATGGCTGGCCAAGTATTTCCTGCGAAAAGAAGCAAAAGTCTATAGACTCCCCTAAGCTTGAACAGATAGCAACAATGATTAACGAATCCAAACGTCCAATTCTTTATATAGGTGGAGGCATAATTCATTCCAGTGCCCATAAAAATCTTTTAGAATTTGCTAATAAAAATTCTATACCTGTAACCTGTACACTTATGGGACTGGGAGCCTTTCCGGCAGACAATTCGCTATACCTTGGCATGCTTGGCATGCACGGCGCACGTCATACTAACTACCTTGTCAAAGAGACCGATCTGCTTCTGGCCTTTGGGGTTAGATTTGATGACAGAGCTACTGGAAATATCAAAAAATTCTGTCCCGAAGCGAACATTATCCATATCGATATCGATCAGTCGGAAATTAACAAAATCAAAGAAACAACACACTCCTTTACAGGAGATATCGATGCCACGATCCAAGCCTTGTTACCACTTGTTCACAATGATCGCCGTCACGAATGGATATCCTATGTCGAAAAAATTAAAAATAGAACTCCGGTTAAATTACCACCTGAAGCAGACGAATTCCACCCGATAAATATAATCAAAACTATAGGTAATTTAGCAGAGAGGGACTCTATCATAGTAACTGACGTCGGACAGCATCAAATGTGGGTAGCTCAAACGTATCCCTTCAAGGCTCCCCGTACCCTGCTCACTTCCGGAGGTCTTGGAACAATGGGATTCGGATTACCAACCGCCATCGGTGCTGCCCTGGCTAATCCCGAAAAGCGCATTATCTGCTTCAGCGGTGATGGATCCATTCTCATGAATATCCAGGAACTAGCGACACTCGCTGATCACAACCTTAATGTAACAGTGATCATTATGAATAACGGACACTTGGGACTTGTCCGCCAGCAACAGGAATTATTCTATGAAAAAAATTATATTGCATCAAAATTCCTGTCAAATCCGGATTTTATTACCATTGGTCGTGGATTTGGCATAAAAGGTTATGATTTAAAAGGTTGCCATGATTTGAGAAAAATTTTTGCGCAATCACTCATCGAACCAGGTCCATGTATAGTAAACGCACCAATACATTACTCAGAAAATGTTATGCCGATGGTTCCTCCGGGCGCCGGAAATCATGAAATGATCGGAGGTGAAAGTTATGACTGCTAATATTATTATCGAATTAACTGTCCAGAATCATGCCGGGGTCCTGTCGCATATCACCGGATTGTTCTCCAGACGTGCCTTCAACCTCGAAGGAATTTTATGCGGTCCGGTCGGGGATGGAACAACAAGCAAACTGTACCTGTTGGTAAACAAAGATGCACGGCTCGACCAAATCGTAAACCATCTGAAAAAACTCTACGATGTTATCGAAGTATTGTTAAGGGAAGATTCCGACAATACCCTGCTCAATCAGCTATTTAAATTATTAACTAGCGAAAAGTAGATTATTGTTCCATCTGTAGCTCTTAGTATTTGAGCTACAGATGGTTATAGGAAAGTGGTAAAGTCTATATCCCCATCATCCGTCAACAGGTAAAAATCCGGGTTATAAATTATTGAAAGCGGGAGCAGTGTACTCCAACTTCTCCAATTAACTCAAAGAACTTTTTGATTTATTGAAATACGCATTGTCCGGACAAGATAATCATATATAATAATTATGCTAATTAATACTTTATAAGAAAATAGAGGTACATATAATGTCAGAATTCTATACCGTTACCATTGAGCTTAACCATAGTTTCGAAGAACAAGTGAGTTCCATCCTGGATTTGATATCACCGGAATCCTACGCATACGAATCTCCCTTTCAGAAAGACCGGACATTGGACAGCAGATTCTGTCTCTATTTCGATTCGGAAGAAAAAGCCCGGCAAACAAAAAAAATCCTTAGCCCATTACTAGAACCTATTTCCCCGGAGATGATACTCACAATAGCAGAAGGTGACGATGCCGACTGGCAAAACGAATGGAAAAAATTCTTTCAGCCAATACCAATCGGCGAAAAACTCATAATACTCCCTGCCTGGGAAGAAGTCGATGCTCCTCTGGACAAAGCCGTTGTACTGATCGACCCGGGAATGGCTTTCGGTAATGGTGGTCACGCCACGACAAAAGGCTGTCTCGTCTTTCTCGAAAAACTCATCGAACCGAATATGACCATTCTCGATTTTGGCACTGGATCTGGCATCCTCGCCATTGCGGCACACAAGCTCGGTGCAAATTATGTCGATGCGATTGATAATGATTCTGTAGCGATTGAAATCGCAGCGAAGAACTGTCAACAAAATAGGTGTGAAGATTCCATTCATCTGATGGTCGGAGAATCTGGCATAATTCCGTCCAGACATTATGACCTTATCGTTGCAAACATCACTGCTGATGTGATTATGGAGCATTTCGACAAGCTTATCGACCAGCAGCCAAAACTCCGCCATCTGATCCTCTCAGGCATCATCAAGCATAAGAAACCTGCACTAGACGAATATCTTGCCCAACGAAACATCCACCCATCGGAACTATGGCATGAAAACGGCTGGTTCACATACCTCATTAAAACAAGTTAGTACTAATATTGCAGACAATAAGCTTGGGCTACCTATAGGAAAATAATAATTAATTCCTCTAGCTGTATGCCCCAAGTTATAAAAAAGTATTGCATATAGAGCCCAAAAACCCCGATTGACAACAATATCATAATTAGCTAAAAGAACATTAATTATGTTTAGAGATTAGATACAATTATTTAGTTGTATAAAATTGATACAACTTTAAATATTCACTAATTGGGGGGATCGATATGAATCAAGATAATAATAATAATAATAATAAACGCCTGCTACCCCAGGATCTCATTAAGGAATGTGACCCGAATATATTCGGTTTCGAAACAACTGCTGACACGCAAGGAAATCTGGTAACTATTGGTCAGGACAGGGCACTCAGAGCTATTGACTTTGGCCTAAACATCAAAAATGATAATTTCAACATGTACATTTCCGGAACACCAGGAACAGGAAGGGGTACAACGATAATCGACGAAGTCAACAAACTGGCTGCCAGCGAACCGATTCCCCAGGATATTTGCTATATCAATAATTTTAGAAATCCTGACGAACCAACGTCCCTGGAACTTTCAGCCGGGATAGGGTGTCAGTTTAAAAAAGACATAGAAAAATTAATTGAAAATCTGGGCTCTGAAATTCAACGTGCTTTTACAACAGAACAATACGAAAAAAACAAAGAAAGCATTAAAGACGAACTTGAAAGTGAACGAGCTGAAACAGAAACAGGACTTCAGACTTTTGCAAATGAACGAGAAATGGGAATACAAAGGACTTTGACTGATTTAGTAGTTGTGGCACATCACAACGGTCGTCCGATGACCCTCGAAGAATATGACAAATTACCTCACGAAAAAAAGGAAGAAATTAACAGAAAAAGAAAAGAAGTTACAGAAAAAATTAATGAATACACAAGTAAAGTTAGCAGTTTGCAAAGAGAGTATAAGGAAAAAATAGAGGAACTCAATAAGAAGGTAGTATTGGCAGCTACTGGAGAATTACTCAACGAAATTAAAAATAAATATCAAAGCTATGAAGAAATTATAAAACATATCGATAACATGCAAGATGATATTATTGAAAACCTCGATGTGCTCATAAGAGAAGATGAGGCTCAAGCTTCTCCATTTTTCTCAGTTCGTGGGTCAAAGGAAGACGTTTATAATAAATACCGGGTTAACCTATTAATTGATAACTGTAATACCAAAGGCGCACCGGTCGTTTTTGAACAGAATCCGACTTACTACAATCTCATCGGATATATCGAATATCGAGTAAGGTTCGGAGCACTCTCCACCGATTTTTCAAAAATAAAAGCTGGCGCTGTTCATAAGGCAAATGGAGGTTATCTGATTGTAGAAGCCTCTCAGTTATTGCGGGATTACTATGCCTGGGATTCTCTAAAAAAAGTTATGAAATATAAGGAGGTAAAAATAGAGGATATTACACAAAGATACGGGTTTTCCCCGACAACCGGACTCAAGCCTCAAGCTGTGCCGGTCAACGTAAAAGTAATAATCATCGGCACGCCCATGATATATCAGCTCTTACATTATTATGACGAAGATTTTGAAAGGCTCTTCAAAGTAAAAGCTGACTTCGACACAGCTACTAAAAAAACAGATGACATCCTGCGGCAATATGCTTCCTTCATTTCTCAAAAATGTAACGATGAAAAGCTGACTCCCTTTAGCAAAAACGCGGTTGCTCAAATAATCAATTACAGCTCAAGACTTGTTTCTCATCAAGAAAAGCTCAGCACTCGGTTTGCAGATATTGTTGACGTTATGAAGTCCGCAGATTACTGGGGACGAAAAGAAAACGCCCAGACTATTGAGGAACAACACGTTAAACAAGCTTTAAAAGAAAAAATATACCGGTCAAACATGATAGAAGAAAAAATTCAGGAAATGATCAGGGAAAACACCATAATGATTGGAGTGGAAGGTACAAAAACCGGTGAAATAAACGGACTATCAGTTCTCAGTGTCGGAGATTATTCCTTTGGTATGCCGTCACGCATTACAGCCAATACCTATCTTGGAGACGGAAGTATTCTGAACATTGAACGCGAGGTAAAAATGAGCGGAAAAATTCATTCAAAAGGAATACTCATACTAAACGGCTACCTTGACCATAAGTATGGACAGGACAAACCATTATCACTCAAAGCAAGCATCTGCTTCGAACAAAGCTACGAAGGGATCGACGGTGATAGCGCATCAAGTACAGAACTTTACTGTATCCTATCAAGTCTTTCTGACTTGCCGCTTAGGCAGGATATCGCAGTTACAGGATCAGTCAATCAAAAAGGAGAAGTCCAGGCTATAGGCGGCGCAAACCAGAAAATAGAAGGATTTTTCGAGATTTGTAAAATTAAAGGGCTTTCTGGAAACCAGGGTGTAATGATCCCAGCCGAAAACATTAAGCATCTAATGCTGAAAGACGAGGTCATTAATGCCGTGAAAGAAAACAAATTCCATATTTATGCGGTACGAACTATCGATGAAGGAATAGAAATTCTAACAGGAAAAAAATCCGGGGTAATGCAAGCAGATGGAAGTTATCCGGAAGGATCGGTTAACCAGCTTGTTAACGCGAAGCTGACCAAATACGCAATGATTACAAAAAGTTTTGGAAAAGACATAAAAGATAGTTAAACTGAGATCCATCGTCACAACAAATGCCTCAAGGTAACCTTCTTGATGAAGGTCAAAAGAATACTGCCGGCAATTTTAATTACGGACAAAATACTTGCCTAATCAAACCGGCTCAGATATCATAAATGAAGGGATATTTCGGAAGAATATCTCCCATCGCTGATGATCGAAATTTCACCGATTAATTAATTCTAATTTCTTGAGGTCACCTATGAACAATAAGATTCCATTCTCTTCGCGGTTAATGATATTCGCATTCTATTTGTTTTCTCTGATGACAATTATCAATTCTTCCCCAACTTTTTCAATGGATAATGAGGATATCAATTTCGCATTAACCTCAGGTGTTAGCTATTCACAGAAAAAAATAGAAACTCTCGACGGACCGGTAATTGCCAACATCCTTACAATTGATCTAAAGAATCCGAATATTTCCGTCAAATCTGCCCTGGGTAGAGATTTTGTTGTGGCTGACGAATACTATAAAGGCAGAGAAAAGCTCGGTGATCTGGCAAGAAGAAAGAACGCTATTGCAGCAATTAACGCCGACTATTTCAGTACTGACGGGGATCCTCTGGGCTTTATGGTCCGCGATGGCGAGCTAATAAGTGAGAGTATGTCCAACAGGGTTGCGTTAGGAATAACCGCGGATGGTCGTATCAAGTTCTCACGAATAGCAACTTCCGGAACGCTAATTGCCAGTGATCAATCTTCATGTCGTCTCGATGGCATTAACCGGATGCTTCCGCCGAATGGTATCGTTATACTTACCCCGGCGTATGGTACGAAACCTATTGTAAACGAACCGGTGTTATTGATGCTCGTGGGAGACATTAACCTTCCGGTAACGTTAGGGAAAGAACTGCAAGGAACAATTAAGTATATTGGATTTTCTGATACCATTAATACTATACCGCAAAATAGCATTGTCCTCGCTGGTAAAGGGCGCGGTGCAAAATGGTTAATAACACATTTGCATGAAGGAGATGGCATAAGATTCCACTACGACGCCAAAACGGTAGCAGCTAATTATCCACGGCCTATGCTCATTACCGATTCAGTGATAGATCCTCCCACCGATAATATTAAAGATGACTGGTCAGATGTCATCCAATCAATCAGCGGAGGTCCATGGCTCGTAAAAAATGGAAGTACACTTATAGACGGAAAAGACCAGGGCTTCAACGAGAATTCTTTCGTTAACGCGAAACATCCCCGCACAGCTATAGGAGTTAACAGCAATGGCGAACTCTTAATTGTGACAGTAGACGGCCGAAAAAAATATAGCGTCGGACTAAGCTTAAAGGAGCTTGCCGAGTACCTGATACAACTTGGCGCAGTTGAAGCTATCAATCTTGATGGTGGCGGATCAACATCAATGGTCGTTAAAGGACTATACGTAAACGGTCCCAGCGAAAACTCCCCTCGACCGATAGCCAATGCCTTGCTGGTTTTCGACAAATCATATTATACTAAGTATCTTTCTAATGACAGCTTCATACCTGATCCGGTCAATCTGCAAATCGGAGAAAATACCCCGTTGACTTTAAGGAACGCAACAGATAAATCAATACCGCTTTGGGGAAGTTATGATGGAAACATATTTATTGACCAGCGCGGAACAGTATATGCCGATCAATTCTGTGGAGGAAATATAGCAGCTATCACAGCAAACAACCACTATAAATATCAATATTTTGTATTTTCAAACCAGACTAATGCTATCCCAAAAAGTATACCGGCATCATCCACGCCCAACATTGCAACTTCACTCTATAACGATAACTAAAAATTTTAGCAATTATGAAAACAACCATTTATTACAATTATTCTAATTTACCACCACTGGGAAATATTTGTCTCGCAGGAACAAATGACCTCCTCTACAAGATCGCTTTGGGAAATAACGCAAATGAAGACGTACAATACTGGTTAAGTTATAATATTTCTGAGCCTGATATCATATTCTCTGACAAATATGGAACACCTTTCTTTGACCAATTAAAAAAGTATTTCGATCACGAGCTCAAACAACCAGAGTATCCATATTTTCTCGAAATGCCTCCGTTTACCCAAAAAGTTCTCCAGGCTGTTGCAAGCATTCCATATGGACAGACTCGAACATACGGAGAGATAGCGCTGATGGCGGATAGTCCAAGAGCCAGTCGAGCCGTTGGAAATGCCTGTCATGCCAATCCTCTCCCGCTTCTTATACCCTGTCATAGAGTAATTTCACAGAAAGATATCGGAGGGTTCGCGCCAGGTATCGGATACAAAAAAACGCTTCTGCAGCTTGAAGCCGGCCATTAGAAAAAGAAGGCTATTTGACGTGGAATATTTCGCTAGGCACGTCATAGGGAGCAGTAGTCACATTAATCTCACTATAACCTTTTGACTGTAATTTGCATTTAATGACGTTACTCGCCAGTTCATGACAATTGCAATCTCTGGATAAATGAGCAAGATGAATATGTTTAGTGCGCCTAAGATGCGGCTCCGGGTGAATAAGCTTAACAAGTGCATCAGCTGCCTGATCGTTAGAAAGATGACCGGTATCACTAAGGTTTCGCTTTATTAGTCCGGCAGGTCGACTCGATATAAGCTGTTGTCCGACATCATGATTTGCCTCGATGACGTAAAGGTCACAGTTATAGTATGGTTCTATCAAATGATGAGGAAAACACCCGATATCGGTAGCAAACCCGACAGTTCTTGTAGTTCCTTTGTCAGTATAGGTAAGCTTAAAACAGGTATGCTCCCCGGCATGGTCAATTCCACTTAACAACCAGCCTCCATGAGGAAAAGGATAGGAATCGACACTAATATCGTCAAAGCGAATAGTCTTTCCGTCATAAAAATTGATTTTTCCCATCAACGCCGCTATACCCTGAAATTCTTTTCTCCGCAAAAGAGCAATCGAAGTACGTTTACTACAAAATATTGGAATATCTGTTTTAGAAATAAAGAGAGGAAGTCCCTTCACGTGATCAGAATGGGCATGAGTTATCAACACTGCTGACAAGCTTTCCAGGGGTATCTGGATTTCATTGAGAGCCTCTTTGATTCGACGGAAACTTATTCCGGCATCGATTAGTATTCTAGTTTTTCTGGTAAACACCAGTGCAGCATTCCCTCGACTGCTACTAGCCAATGTCTTTACAAAGAATCCCATCCTACCCTCGCTCTAATAAGAAATTATTATGAAGATATTTACAGACTACGCCATTAAGCTACCATATCGTTTTATTTTGTGTCAATGGAAACAAATATGCGCCCACATGGACGCTTACAAAAAAAATTGATATCTATAGATAATTTATGATAGGAAGTAACTGTCTTTAATACTCTGGTTAAAAGCTGTCAGACTTTCAGGGGAAGAATTAACCATCCAATTCGCTTCTTTATCGATATTAAATAAGGTTACAATTTTTATTTTATTCATTGATTTGATTGTTTGGAATGCATCTATAACCCATTCTGCTTTATTTCCACCCAGTTCTGCAGTTCCCATGCTCCCGATCATTATTGGCTTTTTAGGATAAGAACTATTCAGGTCATTATAAGTTTCACCGAACAGATCGCCAAAACTACGCCACTCAGACGCCGCATTCTGGGTAGGCCCAAAATTAAGCCCGTCAATAGCAATCCAGTCTACATAATCGTTACCCGGATAATAGTTATGGTAATCATACATAGGATTATCCATTGCCAGATCGCCGGTAACTTCAGGACTCCACACCCACGTGACATTATGAGCACCTTCTTGGTCAAACAATGATCTGATATGTCTGAATGCAGCAACATACCGGGAAGGATCGTTGAAATTATGAGTTCCGTCCCATGGATACCAGAAACCGTTCATTTCCTGTGCCCATCTTAAAAAAAGAGGCTTACCATAGGTTTTAATATCTTGTGCAAAACTAACGAGATACTCGTCATACTTTCCGATAGCTATTTTATCAAGCGTATATTTTGTTGATGAGCGCTCAAAATCCCATGGCTCCCAGGTAAGATGAGGAATAGCGCCGGCAGCGTTAACTTCATTACACCAATGTATTGGAAATTCACTGAGTTTCCCATCTTTTTCCCAGCTTAAATAGGTAACATAGACCGATATATTTTTGCCGAGTAATTGATTAAAGGACGTCATCTCTGCAACTGACGCAAAATATTGTTGTTTCTCAGGTAGTTTGGGACTTATAAAAGCTCCCAAATAACATCCTTGATAATTTCCTTGGAAGATATCTGTCATAGTAAATTCCTCTTGATAGAATATATTAATTATAGCATTAACATCTTAAAATAATAAAGTATAATAAAATTGTTTTTTTGTATTAATACAGCGATTTGATGCTTCTCAAAAACTATTTTGAATTATTCCCACAAAACTTGTTTCTAAAACATAATCTGAATTCCACTGACGTAATAGGGGGAACTTAATATAATATTATAAATTATAACTAAATAGTGTACAATAGGCATAACAATTACAAACCTGCCGATCTAAGTTTGGAATATAAAGATAGTAAGGATGCCCCTTGATTATCAGGTTTTTTGTTTCACAGTCTATTACCAAACTTTGATCAGAAGATTATTATGAATAAAAAAGTTAGAATTGATCATTTACTCGTTGAAAAAGAACTATTCCCGACTAAGCATAAAGCCCAAGCAGCTATCATGTCAGGAAAAATCTTTGTCGACAATAAAAGGATAGATAAATGCGGTACCTTTGTTAAGCCTTCGTCCCCAATCGAGATAACGAAACCGGAATTAACCTACGTAGGAAGAGGCGGCGAAAAGCTGGAAAAGGCTATTCTTACTTTTAACATTGATGTCAGCAGGAAGTCAGCAGCAGATATCGGAGCCTCAACGGGAGGTTTCAGCGACTGCTTACTCCATAACGGATGCGCACTCGTTTATGCGATCGATGTGGGCTACGGACAACTTGATATGGCAATTCGAAAAGACCATCGGGTCATTCCGATCGAACGTACAAATGCCAGACACCTTACCTGGGAAACCTTTCGGGAAATTTCCCTCAAAGCAATAAAAAGCGAAATTAAACAAGGGAAAAATTTAGAAATAACCGAACCAGAGCCTGTTGACCTCATTGTCATGGACGTCTCTTTTATTTCTATCCTAAAAATACTTGAAGCGCTCAAGAATATAATGAAGCCTGAAGCCGACATTGTATCACTCGTCAAACCGCAATTCGAAGCCACCAAAGAACAAGTTGGAAAAGGCGGAGTCATCACTGACCCAAAGGTTCATGGTGAAGTACTTGAGAGAGTAATTAACGGAGCAAAAGAACAAGGATTTGAAACAATTAACTGGTGTGAATCGCCAATTAAAGGTGCTACCGGCAATAAAGAATTCTTCGTTCATTTAAGGCTCAATCAATCTTAATTTTAATCTACAGGTAACAACAGCGCTGTTCAAGCTGCCAGGCAACGGAGTTTAATATCGCTAGGATACTAATCATGGATAAGCTTTCGATCAATATCAATTTAACTATATTAATAATACTTTGTACTGTCATAGTATGTATTATCTACGTCACTGCCAAACTAAGGTCATTAATTCGGTCACACAAATTTTCCCGGCAGAAAATATTATCGCAAAAAGCAGAGATTGCCGGAGCACAGTTGTTACAGGATAAAGGCTTTGAAGTGGTAGAATATCAGTCTGCTAAAAATATATCGATACATGTAAACAATACTGAACATTCATACCGGATTTGCGCAGATTTCCTCGTCCAGAAAGATGAGTACCGGTTTGTTGCTGAGATTAAGAACGGTCTGCAAAATGCAGACATCAGCAATATTCAAACACGCAGGCAATTGCTAGAGTACTATCTTGCTTATGATGTTGATGGTATACTGCTCGTTGATATGCTTAACAGAAATATTAGTTTGATCCAATTTGATTTCGATGCAGATTCTTAACCGTATATATTCATTATTTATAGGTTCAAGGATCATGCTATATACAGCATGTATACAGACCATCGATTGCATTTACGTACTACTCATAAAACCCAAATTTGTCATATACAAAACACTCAGCCTGATTATTGCAATTTTCACCATTCCTTTACTTTGGAGCAAAGAGAAAGATATTGAGACAAACCCTGCATTCACGTACGGTTCAACGCCGGTTTTTTCAGCGTATAATATCCTTAAACAAGCTGGTGCCAAATCCGGCATGACATTCCTTGACCTTGGATCCGGACGGGGAAATCTGGTATTCGTCGCAGCATTAGGGTTTGAAATGAACAGTATCGGGATCGAGATTCAGAATCGGCATTATCGCATATCAAAATTCATTTATAATCTTATGAAAAATTCTAAAGTTACCCTATTAAAGGAAAACTTTCTTACAAGCAAACTTCCAAATGCTGACATAATATTCATTTCAAATACCTGTTTTCCATCTTTTACGGAAATTCTCTTGACAAAAAAATTAGAAAACTTAAAAATAGATACGATACTATTATCAATGTCGGCACCATTACTATCAGAGAAAATTAAGACACAAGCAGTCAGAACATATCTCTTTTCATGGGGAAAAGGTACAGTTTATTTTCAAAGGATAGTCTCATGAATACGATAGCCATATTTTTTAACAACCAGAAAGAAAAAGCTACACAGGCAGCTGAAACGCTTCAAACATGGCTTGAAGAAAATAACTACAAATATATTATTGAAAACGTTACAGCAACAAGCGATAATCGCATAAAAAAAGCAGACTTGATTATATCCCTTGGTGGTGACGGTACTACACTAAGGGCAGCTAGACTTAGCAGTCAGTACAACATCCCGATATTGGGAGTTTCCCTGGGCACATTAGGATTCTTAGCTGAAGTAAGTGTTGATAAGCTCACAGAGGCGATTACCAACATTGCAAATGATAATTACACGATAGATGAGAGATCCATGCTCGTTCTCAAAATATTAGAAAACGGAAAAGAAATCGAGAACGCTTTTGCGCTCAACGAAGTCGTCGTAACTTCTACCCGGACAAGGATGGTCATGCTGGATGTATTCGTCTCAAACAATTATGTTACCTCCTATTCCGCAGATGGATTAATTATCTCAACACCGACAGGGTCAACTGCCTATAACTTGTCTGCGGGAGGGCCAATTCTTTCTCCAAAGCTGGACGCAACTATTATTACGCCTATCTGCGCTCATTCCCTTAATCTAAGATCACTAGTTGTATCTGGGAATGATGAGGTTATAATAAGACCTAGTAACCCTTACCATTTTAGTTCTGCATTAGTCTCACTCGATGGGCAAAAAGATATTAATTTGACGGAATGCAACTATTTATCGATAAAAAAAGCCAAGAAGACCGTCAAATTTATTAGATTTGCTGATTTTTGCTTTTTTGAAGCATTACGATCAAAACTTAAATGGAGCGGCAAAGCACATTAATGCTACAACAATTAATAATTAATAACTATAAGCTTATCGACTCACTCCATATTGATTTCAATAATGGGTTAACCATCCTCACCGGAGAAACAGGTGCCGGAAAATCGATCCTGCTCGATGCAATCAAACTAATACTTGGCGACAGAGGCTCTCCAAGTTTAATTAAGAACAACGAAAGCCCGCTAATTGTTGAAGCACAGTTTTCCACAATTAATAAAGAGGTCATCACTCTACTTGGAACTTATGATATTGAAACAGAAAATAACGAGCTGCATATTTACAGAAAAATCGACAAAGATGGAAAAAATGTTATCCGCATCAACGGACTCCCGGTCAATGTTAAAATACTCAAAGAAATCGGGGAGAACCTTATCGATTTATGCAGTCAGCACCAGCACCAATCATTGTTCTCAAAAAGTAACCATAAGCTTATCCTTGATAACTTCGGAGGACATGAAATCGCATCCCTCAAAGCAGCAGTGGAACAAGAACGCACGCAATATATAATACTAAAAAACAAATACAATGATCTTAACAATAACCTTCAAAATATCGAAAAAGAAAAAGGGTTCATAACCTATCAGATCAACGAAATCGAAGAAGCCGGTCTAAAACCGGATGAAGAAAATTACCTTATTTTAGAAAAGCAGAAACTTGAAAATGCAACCACTCTCTCACAGGAAAGTTCACAAGCCTTAAAAAAACTTTCCGATACAGATGAGTATATAAGAAAATCATTGAGTCACCTTGTAACCTTATCCAAAATTGATGAGAATATAACTTCGGCAAAAAGCCTCTTAGAAACTGCAGTATATTCTATTGAAGAAGTAATCAGAGATCTCAGTGATTATAACGAAAAAATAGAGTACTCTCCAGAAGCACTCATTGAAATCGATGACCGGCTGTTTCTCATTAATAAACTTAAAAGAAAGTACGGTCCTCTATTTTCTGATGTTATGAATACCTACAATCAATTAAAAAGTGATTACGAAAAGTTTACGCTCCCTGAAAACGACCTTGATTACCTGGTTGCCGAACTTAGCAAATTAGAAGCGTCCCTGGCAAAACATGCAGCAGAACTCTCCACACAACGAAAAAAGGTTGCAGTCGATATTGAGAAGCTAATTACCCACGAATTAGATAATCTCATGCTCCAGCATTCGACATTTTCTGTTTCTATAATGCACCAGGATGATGAAGACGGTATCAATGTTGGAAGCAGAAAAACAAAACTCTATCCTGATGGAATCGATGATATCGAATTTCTCTTTAGCGCTAACCCCGGGACTCCGCCAGGAGAATTAAAAGACATCGTTTCAGGTGGGGAGCTATCAAGAGTAATGCTTGCTTTAAAAACTATTTTCATTAAATCAGGTACAACACCAACAATAATCTTTGATGAAATTGATACTGGCGTTTCAGGGAACGCAGCAGCTAAAATAGCCCAGAAAATAAAAGAACTATCACGTAATTTCCAAGTCATTTGTGTCACTCATTTAGCAATTATCGCAGCTCAGGGCAATACGCATATATTAGTAAATAAGCTCATCGAAAAAGATCATACAGTTGTAACAACTAAAGTCCTTGAGGAGAAAAACCGGGAAGAAGAAATCGCCAGGCTCCTTGGCGGCACACAATTATCGATTACCTTCAAACACGCACAGGAATTACTAAAAAGCGTAGAAAACTACTAATCCCATGAAAAGCATCTGGAATAATTTGTCTGAAGAAAACATCCTCAATACCGTAGAAGCATTAACTTCCATCCCATTGAACAACTTATGCCTCCAACGAAATAGCTACATAAATCGGGTCTATGAGCTGGAAAAACAAGATCCCAGGGAAAGGCTCATCGTAAAATTTTATAGACCTAATCGATGGACAAAGACTATGATCCTCGAAGAACATAGGTTTGTACAAGAACTTGCGATCAAGGATATTCCGGTCATTCCGCCCTTGATAATCGAAGATAAGACTCTTTTTTCATTTAATAACATTCCGTTTACTATTTTCCCAAAAAAAGGTGGAAGAGCACTGGACGAGCTCGACGATGAAACCTGGATCGCACTCGGAAGACTGATTGCACGCATCCATGTTAGCGGGGCCCAACACAAAAAATCAACTCGTATTACCTGGCGACCATCTGAAGCTACCCAACGCCATCTGGCAATATTACTAGCCCATCCCCATATTCCTGAAGATTTTGTTAATCCGCTAAAAACGATGACAGAATTGTTTATTAAAAAAGCCGATCCGTTATTCAACAAACAAGATTTCATTCTTCTGCATGGAGATTGCCACAAAGGGAATCTTATCCATAGACCAGGAGAAGGAACTTATATTCTTGATTTCGATGATATGTGTTTTGGCCCTCCGATACAGGATCTATGGATGCTCCTCTCAGGACCAATAGAACATGCTCGTCAAGAATTCAATTTAATCTTAGAAGGATATGAAATGTTTCGCGCTTTTCCTTATCAATCCGTTAAAATTGTTCCTTCTCTCCGGGCTATGAGAATCATCCACTTTGCCTCCTGGTGTGCAATCCAAAGCAGCGATCCTGACTTTAATCACCACTTCCCGGAATGGGGTACCCCGAGATATTGGAATGGACTCATAAGAGATCTGCAATCCATAGTGTATTCTGATCTAGAGCAACCAAACATTTAACCCGGATAGCCTTCTATTAATTCCCTGTGTAATCATAATGCACATCTGCTTTCTTTTCATTCAATCAACCTGTTAAGGTACTTTTTGAGTAATCATGATCACATGTTTACCAGACCTGATTTCCGGGTATACTCTGACTAACCTAATAAATACGATTGATTATTACAATAAAATGAAAAAAAAGTTAATACATTCACATATTAGACAAGAGATGGAGAAATCTATGTCATATTGCTTGACCCCCCATTCCCGTATCAATAACAGAGGCAAATCCGGCACCGAAGAAATGCACATACCACTTTTTGACGTTAACGGATTTGAAAGGGACTTGCCCAGGCTGTATCTTAAATCAACTTCACTTGATGAACTGATAAACAATTTCCAGCTTTTTTATGATACCTATTTCTATCCGGCATCACTGATCAGTCTGGTCCTGATAGATGACCATAATCAACCCGCACAGGTGTTTAATGCCAAAACTTTTACAGACCGTTCAAGGGATCTTGAAGACTGGCAGCTCGATAATCCAAGCAGTATTGCCAGCCATGCCATTTTTCATACAGACCCGGGGACCATTTATAATTTTATTGATGCCAGCAGTGAACGCGTCAATGGTTTTTTTCAAATTCCAGCTGATTTTTTCTCAAAAACCGCCTCTAGAATAGTGGATATTGGCTCAATGCTTAAAAATTGCACCGTCAGATATTCGGATATGCCGAGCATAACTGACTACAACCTGCTTCGTAAGGAAATGTCTGAGTTTATAGACACCCAGGTTTGTTCTGCAATTATAGCTTCTCTTTGGAATGACAAAAAACTTTATGGTGGAATTCTAATAGGCACTGACATTTACCACCTATATACCAGGCAAAAATCCGCCATATTGGGTCCAGAACACCTTATGTTCCTACAGCTGACTTTACAGCACCTTGCAATTTCTCTCGCTAACATCAAAAGTTTGAGTAGGGGAAAATAAATGCAGTTAGAACAAAAAATTATAGCAACAAAAGATAACGTAAACTTTAAAATGTCTGCGGCAGTATATTTTGCAATGGCTACCGGGCACCCTAATCAAATAATGGAACTGATGCTCCCAAAAGAATTTAGCCCGTCAAATATCAAAAACTACCAGAACTCGATTAATAACAACGAGCTGCCCTATATTGTATCCAATGCAAAGAACATAAATGTAATTGCTTTGGATATGGATTTTATGGGCAAGGCAAACCATATTGATGCAATAGGCGCTGAAAAAGTTAAATACAATATTTTGGAAGGTCTTCATAATAAATTCGGCGGGTCTATAATGTTTGCCCAGACCAGTGCCAAGTTCTACGCAATCGTCAGTCTGGATAAACTTCCAGAGCATATCAAGGCTCAGATAACACTATCAGCCGACATTAATAAGGTTATAACACAAGGTGTTAATGAAGTTTTAGGTAACAAAACCGTATTTAATTATTCAGATAAAGAAGGCCGTAACAAAAACATGGCTAATGAGCTTCAAATCCCATTACTTGAGCTTAATCATGCCGCGGTCAGCACACCGGAACAAGGCAAAAATCCAATTGAATTTCTTGATAAATTGATGAAAGAAGCCAAACTTAGCCAACAGGGTGCAAAAACAGTTAACATTAAAGTCCAACCTCAAGATATCAACTCATTCACAGAACCTTACCGTATTGACCTAAGAGTTAAACACAACATTGCTGAACATTTGGAGACGTTTAAAGAAGCACTGCAAAATGCAGAACAAATGTTACCAACGGAATTTGAACAAAAAAAATATGAAGGGTTTACTAACGATACAAGAGAAGTTCTTCGTAATTATAACCTTTCTAAATGGACTCAGTTCAAATTCAACAACGACGAAACATTAGTTTATAACAAACAAGCAGTAATTAAGCTTTTAGACACCCTTAACGCTCTTACCCAGACTAAACTTAAAGATGCTTTAACAATGGAGCAATTAACTCCAGACCAAAAAAAAGATATCATGAATGATCTCAAAAAAGTTGATGGGACCGAACTTAGCTCAGCAGCAAAAACTGTCTTGGGCAAATATACCTATATGATCACAGCAGACGGAGCTGCCATAGGCGCACAGAATTATTCACTGGGCTGGAACAATACTGACAAATTGAATTACACCTTGGTATGCCAACAAATGAATGAAAGGCTGAAAACACTGGGATTTGAAAAAGTAATTGTTGCTGTCACCGGTGGAGATGAATTCTGCTTCCTGGGAATATCAAAAGAGATTCAATCTCCCGAAACCAGAAAAAAAATGGAGCTGGAACTAGCGAGAGTCTACGGAGAAGTACTTTCCAATATTAAATCTTCCATGATAACGGTTACAAAGGAGGATATTGTCCATTCACTACACCCAAACACCGCTATAGCAAATAAGATGTGGGAAATTAATTGCGAATATGCAAAAAAATATGCACAAAGACACAATATCCCTCTTTCAGATCTGCTCCATGACAATTCTATCACTATGAATTCCGGCGCATTCCCAATTCCATATAATAAATGCTACATAAATACCGATGCTTTTAATAGTAATGATCATGGGAAAGAGCTGTTAGGAATTTTACAAAAATACGGTCTGGTACCGGAAAACCCCACCGGTATTTATGAATTAAAGGTTAATTTATCCAAAGAAGAAGTTCCGACGGAATTATTGGACCTATTATTAGCTACAGGTATTATTCGTGTCCGTCAAGGAGTTGACGGATCAGCGTCAGTGAACGGGGAAAACCCAGAGGGATTTGGAACCGCACAGCGTCTAGCCGATGGCGATAATTATACCCAGATAGCCAAAGCCAGAGGACGAAGTGTTTTGCGGCAGGATATAGAAAATGCTATCGACAATAAAAAAGCCACATTAGATTATATAATCAGCACATATTTCAAGCCTACAGCAAACAGCGATATTATCCTGATCAAAGATCGCAATCATGGCAATACAATTAATAGTATTATCAATGATGATAAACTAAAAGGGATGATAACTAAAAGCCAATTAGATAAACTGGTTCAATCATTAAGGAAATCATCAAGTATTATCACCCAGCAGGAATTAAATGCATCAGAAAGCAATAACGGCAGTACTGAACATGATAAACAGGGAATGACTCCAAATAGCATCCCGAACCTTCAAGCTATCCTCTCAAAATATCGGGACTACTTCAAACTGAGCTTCAATGGATAAAATAAACACACAGATTATGCACGTTCTAACATAAAAATCTTTTCATAGTCATCAGGATTTTTCTGAGCTTGTTCAAGGGCTTACACGCAACTTGTTCTATGATGGCGCAAACCTCAGCCATGATTGGGCTGAGGTCGTTTCTATACTGCTTAAAATTGGTGAAAGTGGTGACTGGTACTCCCACGGGGAATCGAACCCCGATTACCGGCTTGAAAAGCCGATGTCCTAACCGTTAGACGATGGGAGCATTAAGGACGAGTATTATATTATCATATCAACAAAAAACTGACAATACTTTTTATGCTCTTCCTGCACTTCCAAGTACATTGGTATTTTTAGCTACAATTAATTTTCTAAGTTCATCCCTTGCAGGTCCAAGATATTTCCTAGGATCGAACTCTTTTGGGTTTGTAGCAAAAACTTCTCGTATTTTTGCAGTAACAACAAGTCTTCCATCGCTATCAATATTAATCTTACAAACTGCAGAGGTCGCTGCCTTCCTTAACTGTTCCTCAGGAATACCGACAGCAGCTTCAAGGTTTCCACCAAATTTGTTAATCATGTCAACATATGCGGGAACGACAGAGCTTGCTCCATGTAATACTATTGGAAAACCTGGAATTCTTTTCTCGATTTCTTCTAAGATATCAAAACGAAGTGGAGGTGGAACGAGTATCCCTTCCGCATTTCGAGTGCACTGTTCAGGCTTGAACTTGTAAGCTCCATGAGAAGTACCGATGGAAATAGCAAGAGAATCAACTCCAGTACGTTTTACGAAGTCTTCTACTTCTGATGGCTGAGTATATATTGACTGCGCAGCAACAACATCATCCTCGATACCGGAAAGCACCCCTAGTTCACCTTCTACAGTTACATCATGAGAATGAGCATATTCCACTACTTTCTTGGTTAATGCAACATTCTCTTCGTATGAATGATGAGAACCATCGATCATTACTGAGGAAAAACCGCTATCAATACAGGATTTACATAACTCAAAGGTATCCCCATGATCTAAATGCAAAGCAACAGGAATATTGGACCCTATTTCTTTTGCCATCTCGACCGAACCCATCGCCATATATCGAAGCAGGGTTTCATTTGCGTATTTCCTTGCACCGCTCGAAACCTGCATAATAACCGGAGACTTAGAATCAACACAACCCATAATTATGGCTTGGAGTTGTTCCATATTGTTGAAGTTGTATGCAGGAATTGCATATTTCCCTTCCATAGCCTTTTTGAACATATCTTTTGTATTAACTAGTCCTAATTCTTTGTAACTTACACTCTTCCCCATATCATTCTCCTTTATAGATTAAATTGTTAACAACCAGTATAATTAACTATCTTATAGAAATCATATTCTTAGTGTTAACCTTAATAATTATTAACGAAATTATTCAAACTAATATTACCTTATTCCAGCTACCATTGGCAATATACGTTATTTTGCACCATTTATTATTCCAACAAAATCTTCAACCTTGAGGCTTGCTCCGCCAACAAGAGCGCCATCAATATCTGGCAATGAAAGAAGCCCTTCAGCATTATCAGGTTTTACGCTTCCCCCATATTGTATGATTACTCCATCTGCGATTTCAGCATTATACATGGACTTAATTTTTGATCGGATATAAGCATGAGTTTCCTGAGCCTGCTCATTAGTCGCAACTTTACCAGTACCAATAGCCCAGACCGGTTCATAGGCAATAACAATTTTTTTCATATCATCCGCACTTATATCGGCTAATCCACCGGTTAACTGTGTATCAAGAACAGTAAATGTTTTATTGTTTTCTCGCTCTTCCAATGTCTCGCCAATACATACTATCGGTTTCAACCCTTTTTTCAGCGCCTGTTTTAGTCTCAGGTTCACGGTCTCATCAGTTTCGCCAAAGTATTGTCGTCGTTCACTGTGTCCAATGATTACAAATTCGACACCGGAAGATAACAACATATCAGCAGAAATCTCACCAGTGAATGCACCGGAATCTTTCCAATAAAGGTTTTGCGCCCCTAATTTAAGCGCAGATCCGGAAACCGCCTTCTTTGCAGATTCCAGACATACAAACGTTGGACAAATAACGATATCACAATTTTCAGTTCCAGTTAGCTTTCCTTTAATACCGTTAATAAGTTCGACGGCCTCATCAATCGTCTTATTCATCTTCCAATTACCTGCTATCATAATTTTTCTCATAGTTATCCCTTCCTTTTAAATATTTATTATTATTTATCCAAATAATGGAGAAATTATCAAAGAAAAAACAAACATTACTTTAATAAGCACATCAATAGATGGCGCGATGGCATCTTTAATCGGTGTACCCAACATACTTGCTATCGTAGAAGATTGGTATGTAGGAGTTCCGACACCGCCAAAATTGCCTGCTTCAATATACTTTTTAACGTTATAGAGCAATCCGCCTGTATTCGTAAAAATGATCACAAGAAGCAACCCGGATACTAACGATCCCAACAGAAACACAAAAAGCATAGCTTTACCATAGACTAACCCAATGACCAAGGGAAACAACAAGGAAAACGCAGAAGGAGCAAAAGTATAGACTTGAGCTTTCCTTAAAACGTTCTTTACAAGACTCTTTATATCGGGAGTTGTCTTATTCTCCATTAAATACGGTATATTTTTTAATTGACCGTATGATTGCTGATATGCCTTGATCGAAGTAGCATTAATTCCTTTTATTATAAAGTATGCAAACAAGTATGGAACGAGTGCGCCGATTATTACAAATACGGCAACATAATCATATCTCATTGAAAAAGAATCTTTTAATTGTAATCCCAAAACCAACAGAATTATAAGTGATGATAAGAAGGATATAATAGAAGAATACCCCAGGCTGACACTATGTGTTGTATCACCAAAACTATCCAGCTTATTGTATTCCCTTACGAGCTCATTAGAGGACTGTCCCATTGAATTCAAAACTTTAGCGTTGTTAATTATAGCTGAATAGACATGCCCTGCAATAATGGTCCCCACAATTGACAGCATCCCGACCCCGGACAAACCGATTGCAAAAGTACCTCCAACCATATTAGCCAGATAGATAACGATCCCTATAGATATGATCGGAATAAACATACTTTTCATTCCAACACGAAACCCGCCTAGAATTGTGTTAACCGGACTATATTGTGATTTTTCTGCAATATCTTTAACCGGTGCATTAGCACTTGAACCATAATATTCAGAGACAATACTAACTATTATTGCACCGATTAAACCCAGAATAACCGACCAGAACACGGAGTACTGATTATTAATTGATATCTTAGTAAGTATTTGCAGCGGGTACATATAATTAACAAGAAAAACCGTTGCCGCGGTTATAATTATAGTTAAATACATTCCCCAGATTATTTTCTGCAGCGGTGTATATGAAAACTGCACAAGACTAAAAGCTATGCCCAAAATTACAGCAAGAATCCCAACACCAAAAAGAATAAATGGGTAATTGATTAACTGTTGAGAAAGAGGCTTCGAAATCTGTTTAAGGGTCGAAAACTGATTAATGACCATTATCGTACCGATAAGAGAAAAAAGATAAGACATTATCATCGATGATATCCGACCACCAACAGAAACAGTACATACCGAGACTCGTTCACCCCAAACAGAAGGATTTCGTTCGTCATTTTCTTTTAATTTATCTGACTCTTTTTTTACAATTTGCGATCCGATTTCAAAGGCTTTTGAAAAAATCCCACCATTGATTTGAGAAAAAACTGCGACCAGACTGCTGCCTAACGCGTAGTGTACCAGGAAGTCTACACCGAAAACACTATAAATGAACAAAACGCCTAGAAAACTTAAGCAAACAGACATAATGCCAACAGTTGCAGCCCCCATGAAAGCTTGATTGAAAATAGTTTTTCCAACCTGCTGCATAATCATTTTTTTCTGTGTGTTTAAAGTAATAAATGTAGCTAAATATATAACAAGAGCAGTAATAATGATACCAGCAATAAAAGCAAACGGAACTTGCCAGGAAATGCTATTATAAAAGCCATAGTAAATGCTTGTGAGTAGCAGAGCAAAAAAAATGCAATAATAGGAAAAAGAATAAACTTGCCAGGTATGGTAAACATTTATTCCGTCTCTTATTAATTCTATTTTATTTAAGAGTGAAACATTTCGTGAATAAGGTTTTGTGCTTGAGAAATAAAAGTAAGCAGCGACAGCCAAACCAATCAGACAACAAGTAAGTGAAAAAATAATTACCATTTATTCCTCCAATTTGTGGAACAGTAAAACTTATAACATATGAACTAAATTACCGTCAAGAATAAAGAAAAAACCACTCACAAAGAAAATCCCCACCCGAAGGTGGGGATTATTAAAATTAATCAGGGGGATGCTTTACATCATACCGCCCATTCCACCCATGCCACCTGGCATGCCGCCCATTCCAGCTTCACCCATAGATGACTTTTCATCTGGTTTTTCAGCTATTAACACTTCAGTCGTTAATAACATAGCAGCAATACTTGCAGCATTTTGAAGAGCAGAACGTGTAACCTTCACAGGATCCACAATTCCAACGCTCTCCATATCGACATACTCAAATGTCTGAGCATTAAAACCGATTCCAGGCTTTTCATTTTTGAGTCTTTCTATAACGACAGATCCTTCATAACCTGCGTTATTTACAATCTGCTTCAAAGGAGCTTCTAGTGATTTTCTAACGATTGAAGCACCGATCTTTTCATCACCTGTTAAGGTTTCTTCAAGCTTTTCAATCGCAGGGATCACATTCACAAGAGTTACTCCGCCTCCAGGAACAATACCTTCTTCAACAGCAGCTCTTGTTGCTGATAAAGCATCTTCGATTCTGTGTTTCTTCTCTTTAAGTTCTGTTTCAGTTGCTGCCCCTGCTTTAATAACTGCAACACCGCCAGCTAATTTAGCAAGTCTTTCCTGAAGCTTTTCTTTATCATAATCGGAATCAGATAGCTGTATTTCATTTTTAATCTGAGCGATTCTCTTTTGCAATTCTTCTTTCGAACCGGCCCCTTCTACGATTGTGGTTAACTCTTTAGTAATTTTTACTTTTTTTGCTCTGCCTAAGCTTTGAAGTTCTACGCTTTCAAGGGTAAGCCCTTTATCTTCAGTGACCACGATTCCTCCGGTAAGAATTGCAAGGTCCTCAAGCATTTCTTTCCTTCTATCGCCAAATCCTGGAGCTTTTACTGCAACACAGTTAATTGTTCCGCGTAGTTTATTAACAACGATAGTTGCTAAAGCTTCGCCTTCAACATCTTCTGCAATTATTAGCAAAGGTGCTCCGGTTTGAACAACTTTTTCAAGAACTGGAAGAAGATCTTTGATATTCGAAATCTTCTTGTCAGTGAGTAGAATTAAAGCATTATCAAGAATTGCTTCCATTCTGTCTCTATCAGTAATCATGTAAGGAGATGCATATCCTTTGTCAAATTGCATACCTTCAACGATTTCAAGTGAAGTCTCAATACCTTTTGATTCTTCTACAGTGATAACCCCGTCTTTTCCAACTTTGTCCATTGCATCAGCAATGAGTTTACCGATGGTTTCGTCATTGTTAGCTGATATTGCAGCTACCTGAGCAATTGATTCTTTGCTTTCCACTTGTTTTGCTACTTTTTTGATCTCTTTGACTGCTTCTTCTACTGCTTTTTCTATTCCTTTTTTAATTGCCATTGGATGAGCGCCCGATACAACATATTTAAGTCCCTGTTTGAATATTGCCTGACCTAAAATTGTAGCAGTTGTTGTTCCATCTCCGGCAACATCATTAGTTTTTGAAGCTACTTCTTTAAGTAGTTGAGCTCCCATGTTTTCAAACGGATCTTCGAGTTCTATCTCTTTCGCGATAGTTACTCCGTCATTCGTTATTGTTGGTGAACCCCATTTTTTTTCGATAACAACATTGTGGCCACGTGGCCCAAGTGTGATTTTTACAGCATCAGCAACTTTACTGACACCAGCTTCTAAAGCACGCCATGCATTTTCATCAAATATTATTTGTTTTGCTGCCATTACTATCTACCCTCCTTGAGATTTTCTTTTTGGTATAAACAATTATTTCTTAGCTAAAATATCTCTTTCATTCAAAACTATATAATCCTTACCTTCGATAACAACTTCAGTCCCGCCGTATTTTGCATAAAGTACAACGTCCCCTTCAGCTACATCAACCGGTATTCTTTGGCCTTCATCAGTTACTCTACCTGGTCCGACTGCTACTACTTTGCCTTCTTGCGGCTTCTCTTTAGCGCTATCAGGAAGTACAATACCTCCTTTTGTTATTTTCTCTGCTTCTACTGGTTGAATAACAACTCTATCTCCTAAAGGTTTAATCATAAAAACATTCCCTCCTTTCAAAATTATGAATACAAACTTGATCCACTATCTTTAGCACTCTCACAATTAGAGTGCTAACAGGAAATAATACTACAATGAACTAGCCTTTTCATCAATAGGCAATTTTTAAATTTATAGGAACATACAGGATATTTACTCCGAAGACGAATATTTATCAATAAATATGTCAAATTTATCTCTCTATTTCTTTGTTATTCTCTTATATTCTTAAAACTATATTTTATAAAAAGACAAAATTATCCCTTAATTACCATGAAACACCTTAACTACCCTTTTAGAAAAAAAATTACATAATATCAAATAAATTAAATCTTAGACACATCTATGGAAAAGCTTATCAGATAACAACGAAAGTTATTAATCCGATTATCTTTTGGGATCTTTTTGTTGGTAGTAACATACAAAAAAACATGGCTCTCGAAAAAAGAAACCATGTTTAAATAAAGTATATTATAAAGGGAAATATTTCTTAAGCGACACTATTATTGGAGTCAGAGTTTTCATCGCCTTCAGGAGATAATCCTAATGCTTGATTAAGAATTTTGCTGAGCTCACGAGCCATAACTTTTGGAACTTTAATAGTAAAAAACTCTTCGGCTTCGCTTTTTGCTTCATCTTTTAGCCAATGATTTTTTTCTGACATATATTTAAAGGCAGACTTATTAACTTTTCTTGCTACTTTCCCTGTGCTTTTCGATATGGCTTTTCTCATATCTTCAATTATGTCTTTCTCGTTTTTAATTATTTCTTCGCTATTATCAACCATTTCAGAGGTATCAACTTCACTTGCAATGCTATCCTCTTCAACTTTATTTTTTTTGTCAGATTCTTTTTTCAGTATAGTACCGACTTCTACTGCAGATGCAATTAGCAAGCCTTGGGTTGATTCCATTTCCGGCACGTTTTTTATAGTTGAGTTATTGAGTAAGGTCTTATCGTCTAAAATAGCCCCCTCAGCTTGAGGTAAATCTTTTTCCAGTAACTGATCGTTTTTTTTATTGAATCTATCGTAATTATTATAATTAACACCAAAAGAATTCATAGGACCTGTCTGCATAATAATCCTCCTCAATTTAAAAACTCCCGATAGTAGTATTGTTCCATCAATAAGCTGATTCTAAACATATTGTTTTCTTATTGAAAAAAGATTAATTATTTGAGGTTAAGCGTGATCAGTATATAATTTTTTTCTGATAATCCTTGTTGGTACAATATTGGGCTGTAATAATGATAAAACTTCGTTTGGCCGGATATTGATCTCATTCCCTGCTTTTACCTCGAAATTAATTGACTCCGGGGAAAAACTGCAATGATAAAGATATTCTTTTAAATCTATTTCCCTGGTCTTTTTCTTTGACTTTTTTTGATATATTAATGTATTTTGAGAAAGCATACTATTTAAATAGCTGCCGTCAACTTCGTCACGGTAATAAGCGACGTATGCCGCAGCAGTAATTTGAGTACTCAAGGAACTAGATTCGATATCAAGAAAACATTTAATAATAGAAATTCCAGTCGGGAGCGCTTGATTTAATTTTGACTTTATAGTTTCAGGCGAAATATGAGCAGAGAGCTCTAACGATGCTAATTCGAGCTCCCCTTCAATACTTACAGGCAGAGGCAAAGCAAAAGACATCTTAATCCTTGGATTAAACCCGGCAGAATATTGCAAAGGAAGATCTGAGCGTCTGAGTGCCCGTTCAAATGTCCGCATCAAGTCCAGATGAGAAATGTAACGCACTTCATAACCTTTAGAAAAAACCAAATTGTACTTCATTAACATACTCCGCATTTCTTACAATTTTGACTACAAATGTCCGTTGTTTCACCACGTGATGATTTCTGTGCCTCATTGGCAAGGTGTTTTTTGCTCACTCCTGAACTTATGTGCTCCCATGGCAATATCTCATCGAGGCCTCGTTCCCTATGGGCGTAGAACGAATAATCAATACCGGATTCTTGAAAGGCTTTTGTCCAATTATTAAAATCAAAATGCTCTCGCCAGGCATCAAACTTGCATCCAAGTTTAAAGGCCTTTTCGATTACTTTGGCTAACCGACGATCGCCTCTTGCTAATATTCCTTCAAAAACACTCGTATGAACTTCATGATATTTAAAATCAATTCTCGGATGCCGTAGTTCATTCTTCAGGATTTTCACTTTACGCCATATTTCGTCTTCGGTAATCATAGCAGCCCACTGAAATGGCGTATGGCTTTTTGGAACAAAAAAAGATACATTAACAACGATTCGCTTTAACTTATGACCGGGAATCGTTTTCGAGACATCGATAATCTTACGCGCCAACAGACCGATATCATATATGTCATCATCGGTTTCAAATGGAAGACCAATCATGAAATATAACTTAACTGCTTCTACTCCAACAGAAAAAATAGTATGCACTGCCTGAAGAATTTCTTCTTCCGATAGATTCTTATTAATAATATCCCGTAGTCTCTGACTTCCGGCTTCCGGAGCAATCGTAAATCCGGTTTTTCGGATCATCGTTAACTGCGTTGAAAGGCTTTTGCTAAGATTATCAGCACGAAGCGAAGGAAGAGAAAGCGAAACTTTTTTATTGTCCAGATAACGGGTAAGCTTCACTGCAGCCTCATCTATCGCGCTGTAATCAGAACTCGATAAGGAAATAAGAGATAACTCTTCATATCCGGTATTACTCACGAGCTGCTTTGCATATGGAATAACCGCATCAATCGATCTTTCTCTTACAGGTCTTGACGTATAGCCCGCCTGACAAAACCTGCATCCCCGGCTACAGCCCCTCATTATCTCAACAATAGCTCTATCGTGTACAACCTCTACAAAGGGAACTATAGGATTACAAGGATAATTAATGAGGTCCATATTTTCGATATATGTCCGTACTACCTGTTTGCCAGCATTCTCATTTATCGGTTCTATTTCAGAAATTAAACCAGCCTCATCATATGATACGGTATAAAATGATGGAACATATATTCCGTCATATTTCACTAATGCTTCCAGAATTTCATGTTTCGATTTATTTAATTTTTTTAATTCATTATAGGTCGAGACAATCTTAACAAAAATCTCTTCCCCCTCTCCTATCACAAAAAAATCAAAAAAATCAGCAATCGGCTCAGGGTTAAAAGAACAGGCTCCTCCCCCGAAAATAATCGGGTACGTATCATCTCTATCTTTGGAATAGAATGGGATATTTGAAAGTTCCAGAATATTTAAAACATTAGTATAAATCAATTCTGTCTGCAGGGTTATTGCCAGAAAATCAAAATCACCGACTGCCCGCTTGGATTCGAGAGAGAATAATGGGATATTCTCATCTCTAAGAAGTTTTTCGCAATCAGGCGCGGGTGAATAAACTCGTTCCATCAATGCGTAATCTAAAGAATTAACAATATGATAGAATATTTGAATTGCCAAATTAGCAGTTCCGATTTCGTAGAGATCAGGATAGCTTATGGCAAGTTTCACGTCAGTTATATCCCAATCTTTGTGGATACTATTCAGTTCATTATTATTATAACGCGCAGGCTTTTCCACAAAAGGAAAAACTTTTTGTTCCAACTTTTCATTTAAAGACATTGATTATTTCTTTCTGATTATTAATTTGGAGGTTGTTTGACTTATATTTTTATTTTTCTCTTGAGCTCTAGCATAAAGGATATTGTTTCCATTATCAAGAGGTATTTGAGCTTCCCATTTTCCAAAATCATCGGCACTAACGCGATCAACCAGAACTTCATTCCGGTATATTGAAATAGTAGCGTTGTCCTGTGCCCTGCCGGATAAAGTATAAAAGGGTTCATCGGTTATAATATAAGGCTTGTTTGTGTCCAAGGTAGGTCTGAATGATTCGCCGCCATGGTAAAAAGAAACTGAAAAATAATGATTATAAGCCGCACCGGGTAACGCAGATAAGTCATCATTATACTCAAAGGCATAATCCAACACTACATTGTCAAAATCAAAGCCGCTCAGCTTGTCAAAGTTGATACCCATACCAAGCATATACGACTTATCTGCAATTCCTGCCTTAAGCAGATATTTATCAATAAATGTATAGCTTGTGCCAAAATAGTTTTTATCTTTTTCAAAATCGCCAAAAATTTTCCATGAAGGAGCAATGCTATACGAAGCGCCAAACCTGTAACGCGATTCAACAACCTCTTCCTCGTTACTTCCGGTCCATTTTAATTTGGATTTGATGATATTAAAACCTACCAATCCGACATCAAGATCATCGAATACAAAACGAGGAATAATGAGTCCCCCATTTACTCCATACCCAAAACGTTGATTGCCATCTACAAACTGATTAATTACTTTTAATCCGGCTCCCAAATAGACCCTTCTTAATATAGTTTCATTGAGCGCAGTTGCCAGACTAATCATAAAAGATCGTTCGCCACTGCTAAAACTAGTTCCAGTCTTGAATATTCTATTTTCTTCAGCAGAAAAATCAGTCTCAGGAATACCATCCATTGAATAACCGGAATATCCTAAGCCGATAACAAAATTATTATATGGAATCGTCCCTCCCAATACGTAATACTGATAATTAGAGAGATAGTTCGAATACATCGTCGTTAACTCTAGGCCCTTAATACTTCCAATAGCTGCAGGATTAGCATAGATGCCAAATATATCTCCGATATCTGAGGTATAGGTCTTCCCCTTTGCAATATTAGATGCCCCTATAGTTACCTTGTTAACATCCGGCAATTCTTCTCGCGGACAGGCCACTACATTGTTCATACTCAAAACACAAATAACGATTAATAAAGAAGTTAACTTTTTCACTCAATATCACCTTTTACCATACTGCCAATTTCGTCTTTATCTTGGATTTTATATCTGAACCATTTTCAGCAATTGCATATAAAAGATAAGCACCGGAAGGAATTGAACGATTTGCGCCAACTAATCCATCGTAATCAATAATATTATATCCATAATTAAGGTTATTAACAGTTTTTTCCCAGATGACACCACCAACTGCATTAACTATATAGAACGTCACATTTGCAGGTGAAAGAAGCGTAAAGCCTATCTTCAATTTAGTTCCGGCCCCAGAATGATAAGGATTCGGGTATACAAGCAAATTACTTATTTTTGGATCAGCATTAGAACCATTACTCACAAGAAAGCTAAAATTAAAATCATCTAACTGATTACCGGCGGTATCTTTAACTTTTAGCTGCAGTATCCCATCCTTATTCCCGATAGTAGAAATAGTTAAGATCCCTGTTGTTTCAGAATATAAAAAATAATTCGTACTGGTCGTATCGTGATTTAGTTCTTCACCATTCAGGATAACTTTAATCAAATTCCCATTAATAGCTTTACCATTATCATTAAATTCTATCTGTAACGAAGAATCATGAAATAAGACTGATTTATCAAAGACTTGAGTGAGAACACCGTTAACCAGGCTTTTTATGATTTTAATATAGGCAGGATACGCATAATGTATATCTAGCGGTACCGTAGTATTCCAATGAAAAGCAGTATTTGATGCGGCAGTTAAGGCCCCAACATTATCTTTGTGTCTAGTTATTGTGGAATTAAGCGTTATTACACTGGAGTAATATTTGCAGAAGGCATCGATGATTACATTTCCAGCGGTCCGTATTTTAGAAGTGCTTATCTGAAACGATACGGTAGTCGAACTACCGGCATTCAAACTTAAAGGAGCAAATGTGGGAGAGACCGCATACTCGTAAGAAATATCCTGTCCGGCAATGCTATCCTTATAAAAAACCGGACCAGTCTCATTTATTGTAACAGAAAAAGTGTTATTGTTTTCGATACCGATATTCACATAGTAACTGTGAGAGTTATCAATAACATTTGCAGAAGAATAGACATTTGTAATCTTAACTTTATTATCGATAACGGCAAGTTGAATCGGGCTCTGCGGCCGCGGAAAAATCCCTGATGGAAGAACAAAGCTACTTCCGCTTGAAACAACACTATCTACTTGAAAGTTCATATTTGACTGAGAATCACTCCCAAGCCCAACCACGACAAAATAACGGGTAGGAATATTAGCTTTTAGATTAACACTCGGCAGATTAGTTTTTAGCGTGCTATCGAACTTAATTATCGAGCCTTCCAAAATATCATTTGCATCAAGGACATTGTTGCCATTATCCCGATATAATTTGATGTAAGTAATCCCTTTATTATTATCATAAAAAGCATTCTGATTACTTAACAACTTAACTGCGACATTATTTAAATCTGATTTGCTTTCCAAAGTATACGCAATTAACGGTACTGAATCAGACAATTCAAAAACTTTAGCCGGTGCTATTGATTCAATCTCACTGATAGCTATATTGGTATACTTAACAGGGATAGAAATATTATAGGTATCTTGTTCTCCGCTTAAAAAAACATCCTGGTTTATATAATTCGTTGTTGCCCTCGCATCCTTGATATTAGCAGCCACATCGGAAGACGATGACGGAGCAACAGAAATATCATCACCTAATGAATAAACAAGAAAAAACCGTTCCTGCTTTTCTAATTCATCATCACCATTTGTAGAAGAATAATTTGTTGTCGGGATAAAAAGGTTAAGTCCGGTAACATTAACTCTGTTTGGCAAATTAGATTCACCGTGAACATTCTTTGTCCCTAATTCCCATGCCGTTATCAATTCTTCATTATTTGGACCATTGAAGAAATAATCTCTATCTGTATCTCTATAGAGACTGACAAGGGTTACACCGTTTTTTTGATTTTTTTCTGTGACATAAGGAATACTACCTGAATTTGCAAAGGTTAACTCACTCAATGCCAAAGATATTTCCTGGCCGGAAAGACTAAATCTTGCAACCGGAAAATCATTATCTCCAGCCCCGATATTTCCTGGGGAAAGGATTGAGACAAATTCATCCAATCGCAGACCACCGAGCTTTGCGGCATACCGACTATCATCAGGCTGTACAGGTAGCTGCCCGATCATGCTGACATCGAGTCCACTGGCAACTCCAAGGACTGACAGTGATTTGATTTGAAAAAAAATCTTTTTCCCGTCACCGATACTCGTCTTATTGCCTATATCATAAACAACAAAAAAATTCCGGGTTACACCTTTATCCAGTGTCCCAAAAAGCCCAGTGATTTCAATTGTTGAAGCATTATTAATAATATTGCCATTATCGCCACTTTCTGTACCCGCGATCGGTATATACGCGTCTCCATTACTTTCGTCAGCCTCAAAAACCCCTATATTAGGACCATTGTCTTCGTAAAAATAGATTTTATTTATACCGTCATTAGTCTTATCTTTATCAAAGTTATTTCCATCATTATAGATTTTAAGCTTAAAATCTCCGGTAAAACTCTCACCTCTCGGTTTAATGCTCAGATATGCATAAGGCACCTTCGATTGATTAGGAATTACGATCTTGGGCGTATATGATTTATCAAGCGCCACTTCAATGCCGGATATAGCAAATTGTTTCTCCGGAGGATTGCCGATATTAACGGTATTTCCCTGAGAATCCTGAATAGCTGTTAATTTAAAATTGGCAGTTGACTCTAGTGTGGCATTATTAGCGACAGTATAATAAATATAAAAAGTCTTTTTATCACCTACTTCAACAAAGGCTATATCTCCAAAAGACGTGAAGGTACAGCTATTGGCTGGATTAGCATCAAAAGACATAGAACTAAGAGGCGTAAGGGCTCCGTTATCAACCTGATACTCTAGCTCTACCTTTGAAATTCCAGACGAACTAAAAGCAACAGAGCCATTATTTGTAATTGTAATTGAAGATATTTTAGCATCCTCAAGCGTCCCTTCCAGTGTAAACGTATAAACCAATGCCTTTTGATAGCCTCGGGGAAGCGCATTACTTGCTGTTGCAAAGCCACTAAAATTAGCGCTGACAGTATCAGCGTTTACAGAGAAATGCGCGAATGTAAAAAATACAAATAATAATGAAAATAATTTGATATAACGCATATTATTACCTTTTATAATTATACATAATTTAGAATTGTCTTAATTTTTAAATTTCATCAAAAGATATCAATTTGGAGGCATGTAAATTTTATTATATCATAGAGTATTCTCATTTAACATATCATTATTGGGTTAGCGATGCGATATGTCAGTTATTAATCAGCAAAAACACTGCACTATTGCGAACGGTTGCAAAAGAAAGAAAAATCACAGAGAATAAAGCCAATTATTGTCCGATAGAAAGCACTACCCATTTAGATTAGCAATCGCTAAAAAAAATATTGCAAAATATCTAAAGTAATCATACAATTCAGTGTGGATTTATGAATAAATTTTGTATATTTCTTATCTACGTCCGACACGGTTTAACTCAGCAGATATTTGCTAGAATATTTGACTATTAAAAAGGAGTTTTTTTGTTATGACAGATAAATATATTGTTGGAGTAGACCTTGGTGGCACAAAAATTGCGACTGCGGTAGCGACAAAAGAAGGAAAAGTACTAAATCAACGAAACATCCCAACTCTTGCTGAAAAAGGACCGGATGTTGTTATTTCAAGAATAGTTAATTCTATCGAAAATCTCCTCTCTGACCTTAAGATTGAAAAAAGCCAGATCAGTTCTCTTTGTATCGGAGTTCCGGGTCATGTAAACGCTGAGAAAGGCAAAGTCTATAAAGCTCCGAATCTAGCAGATTGGAATAATATACCACTTAAGAAAATACTAAAAACCCATTTTGATACAAATATTATTATTGAAAATGACGCAAACGCAGCAGCTTTAGGAGAGTTCAAACTGGGCGCAGGCAAAGGCAGCTCCAATATGTTTTTTATTACAATAAGTACAGGCGTCGGAGCAGGAATTATTCTAAATAACAAACTCTATCATGGTTCTAACAATAGCGCAGGTGAAGTAGGTCATATGACCTTCAATCCCGAGGGACCAAGATGCGGATGCGGAAATACAGGCTGCTTTGAGGCGTATGCATCCGGTCCGGCCATGGCAGCCAGGGCTATCGGCAAATTAAAAAAATCAGCAAAGCTAACGGCCGAAGCCAAAATTCTGATTGATCTGGTTGATGGCGAACTTGATAAAATAGACGCAAAAACTTTAAGCGAAGCAGCAAAAAAAGGAGATAAGTTTTCTTTAGAGCAGATAAAAGAGAATGCTTATTATATTGGGATTGGCCTTGTGAACATTATTAATATACTCGATCCGGAATTAATCGTTATAGGCGGCGGCGTATCACAAATAGGTGAAATACTTTTTGATGAAATCAGGAATGCTATAAATAAACGTTGTACGATGAATGTTGATAGCATTGCTCCAGTTGTACCGGCACAACTAGGGACCGATGCAGGAATCCTGGGCGCTATTTCATTAGGGATGTAACATACGGATAAAAATGGAGCGATTAATTAATAAAGGAAGCCGATGAACAAAAACTATATAGCAATAATTGATTATGGGATGGGAAACCTGAGAAGTGTATACAAAGCATTAGAAATCCTGGGGCATCCGGCTATAATAACCGACTCCCCTGAAATAATAGAAAAGTCATCTGGGATCATACTCCCTGGAGTTGGAGCTTTTGGTGCTCTTATGGACAATATGAAAACCAAAGGATTAATAAAACCGCTCCTTGAACAAATCGAAGCTGGCAAGCAATATCTTGGCATATGCGTAGGGTTGCAGATCTTATTTGAAAAAGGCTATGAAAAAGGAACTCACCAGGGCCTGGGAATTTTTCCCGGGGATGTCATACACTTCCACAATTTGCCAGCAAACCTTAAAGTGCCGCACATGGGCTGGAATTCAGTATCACTCAAAAAAGATAATAAACTTTTTTGTGGAATACAAAATGAGGACATGTTCTATTTCGTCCATTCATACCATGCGGCAACATCCAATGAAGATATCATTTCAGCAACAACTAATTACGGCTATGAGTTTGTATCAGGTGTGCATCATGACAACATTCACGGAATACAGTTTCATCCTGAGAAAAGCGGGCGGCTAGGGCAGATAATCCTCAACAATTTCGCTATTAACTGTTTAATGGGGTAAATAAGAAATGGTTTGCCCGCTCTTTAAAAAAAATAGTATCGATGAAATTAAGAGTACTGAAGGGACCAAAATTATGAATGACTTCGAAATTATTCCGGCGATAGACCTCCTAGATGGCAAATGTGTTCGCCTGATCCAAGGGGATTACGAAAAAAAAACGGTATTTGATAATAACCCGGTAAGTGTCGCGCAAAAATGGGAAAATCAAGGTGCGACAAGAATTCATATCGTCGATCTTGACGGTGCAAAAGCAGGTCATCCTGCTAACACGGAAATTATAAAAAAAATAGCTAACAGCATCAATATACCAGTCCAGGTCGGAGGCGGTATCCGAACAAGAGAAGACATAACAAAAACACTAGATGCCGGGGCTCAAAGAGTAATTCTGGGAACATCACTTATCAAAGACCCGAAATTTGCAAAAAAAGCACTCGAAGAATTCAGCAAGCAGATTATCATAGGTCTCGACACTAGAGACGGAAAAATATCCATTTCAGGATGGACAGACATTACGACAATAAGCGCACTCCAGGTAGCGCAAACCATGGAAAAATATGGCGCCCAACGAATCATATATACTGACATAGCCAAAGACGGCATGTTGAGCGGTCCTAATTATGAAGCGTTACAAGATCTCGCGCAGCGGCTCTCAATCAAAGTGATCGCTTCCGGTGGAGTAGCCACGATTGAACATATCACAGCGCTTACCAAACTTAATTTGGATAATCTCGAAGGCTGTATAGTGGGAAAAGCCCTTTATACTAACCAGCTCTCGTTACCTGATGCACTTGCAAGCGTACGCTAACCGTCTTATTAAATTTGCCAGCTTTTTTAATAATCGATAAGAGTAGTAATTGTCGGATGCTTGCTGCAAATCGGACAATTCCTATTTCTAGGTACTGAAGCGGACCGGAATCTCATGTCGAGCGCATCAAAAGTCATCAAGGTGTTCGTGAGTAGTTTTCCAACTCCGAGAACATACTTCAAAGCCTCAGTAGCCTGAATTGTACCGAGCATTCCGGCGATTGGCCCGAGAACGCCGGATTCCCTGCAATTAAGTACCGCATCAGGTAACGGTGGATGCAGGAAGACACACCGGTAACAGGTTGTCTCTCCCGGAAGCACTGTCATTGTCTGTCCCTGGAACTGGAGAATACCGCCATGCGAATAAGGCTTTCCGGCGAGAACACAAGCATCGTTTATAAGGAACTTTGAAGGGAAATTATCTGTCCCATCAATGATAAAATCATATTCATTTATAACATCGATAATGTTACTGGAAGTTACTCTAGTATTATATTTTATAACCTTAACATCAGGATTAATTGCCTTGATTGTCTCTTCTGCCGAATCTACTTTTGATCTTCCTATATCAGTAGTTGAATGTATTATCTGACGATGTAAGTTCGAACAATCGACAACGTCGCCATCAACAATCCCTAACGTTCCAACACCAGCCGCTGCCAGATACATAGCGATAGGAGAACCGAGCCCGCCAGTCCCAATAATCAATATCTTGGACGCCAATATCGTTTTCTGACCTTTTACCCCGACATTTGGCAATAAGATATGCCTGCGATAACGTTCTAATTGCTCGTCACTTAAACCTACATCGACCATAACTGCCTCCATCATTACTTCAATAAGCCCCATAAATATCAAATACTTTGATTATCTTCTTAGCAAAGAGCTTGACCTATATCGTAAATAATGTCTTCACGATCTTCAATTCCGATAGATAAGCGAATGACCTTATCATCAATACCCAAAAGTTTCTTTTCTTCATCGGAACAATCAACATAGATAGTTGAATGTGGATGTATTGCCAGAGATGCATTATCACCAAGATTTGTGGCACGCTTAATAATAGTTAGTTTATTCAAAAATTTGAAGCATGCATCTTTACTATCAAGCTCAAAAGTAAAAACAGCGCCAAATAATCCTCGGAATTGCCTCTTCGCCAGTTCGTGGAAGGGTGATGACGTGAGTCCTGGATAATTTACACGGTTAACCTGCTCATGTGACTCAAGGTATCGCGCAACATCAAAAGCATTATTGCAACAGCGTTCAACTCTGAGCGATAAAGTTTCCAGACCAATACTTTGCAAAAAAGCACTCTGTGGAGATAAACAGGATCCCAGGTCTTTATATATCTCCTTCCTTAATTTGGAAATAAAGGCCCATTCCTTTAGCTGACAGAATTTTCCAAGGCCTTGGTATTTCGTCCAATTATAGGTCCCTAGATCAACTATGACTCCGCCGATACTGGTAGCGCCGCCGGAGATGAACTTAGTACTGGAATGGATTACAACATCAACGCCATAATTTTTAGCTTGAAATAAGTATGGCGAGGTAAGAGAGCTATCCGCTATGACAACAAGATTATTGGCATGTGCGATATCCGCAATAGCCTGAATATCCGGAATATTCATTTTAGGATTAGCTATAGTTTCAAAAAAAATAACTTTTGTTTTCTCATCGATCAAAGCTTTGATGCTATCAAGGTCATTGATATCAACAAAACTGGTAGTGATCCCAAGTCGCGGCAAAGTATTCTTAAGCAACGAATATGTTCCCGCAAAAAGTCCGTTTGAGGCAATAATCTTGTCGCCTTGCTGGAGTAAAGCAAAAAAAGTATTGGTAATAGCAGCCATACCTGAAGCAACAGCAATCGAAGCGAATCCGTCCTCAAGCGCAGTCATCTTCAGCTCAAACGCTTCAACAGTGGGATTAGTTACTCGAGTATAAGCGTGTGCCTGTTTCTGACCTCTAAATACAGCTTCTATTTCTTCTGCGCTCTCGAATGCATACGCTGCGCTTGCATATATCGGATATTTAATAGAATTATGAATATCCTTCTTATTTATTTTTCCATGGATCGCTTTCGTATTAAAATTCAGTTCTTTCATATATCGCTCCGTTTAGTAATAGTAGTACATTATTCGAAAGCCCCCGGTCATAAAGTACAAGAACTCTATTTGGTCACTTTGTTTTATTAATGTACTCGAAAAAGCATTCTTATTATAATAAATATTGATCCAATAAAGTCACAATTCCATACTATCCCCACCCATTTTGTATGCTATGCCAATATAATACATCACCGGGAATTTCCCATCAATGTATTAAAAGCCATCTTCAAAAAAACCTAAAAATAGTTATTATATTTCTGAGTAACTTTTATACTTAAAACATATCAACCATGCAAAATAGAACGAATCATGATAAAATGATCTAAAATTAAGGAATAGAGAGTATTATGACTCAAGCTTCATCGAAAAAAATTATTGGAATAACTATGGGGGACGGTGCTGGAATTGGTCCGGAGGTCATCGTCAAAACCTTTAACCGGGCAGATACCTTCAAAGACTGTATTCCTGTTGTTATTGGCGATTACCAGGTAATCGAGAAGGCAATTGATAAATTCCTCCGCGTACCGATTGCTGTTCATAGTGTAAAATCGATTTATGATATTTCCCAAAAACCTTACGTCCTCAACATCCTCGATCTTGAGAACCTGAAGAACTCTTCCATAGTTTTTGGTCAGATCAACTCCGAAACTGGAAAAGCTTCGGTAGAATACGTCATCAAAGCGATTGAACTTGCCTTAGCAGGTGATATTGACGCCATTGTAACTGCACCGATATCAAAGTACGCAATCCAAAAAGCCGGGTTTAAATATGACGGGCATACAGAGATCCTTGCCGAGAAAACAAAGACAGCCAATTACGCAATGGCCTTCTTCTCCGAAAAAATCAACGTGACCCTCGTCACGACGCATATTCCTTTAAGCAAAGTAGCGGAACAGATAAACAAAAATCTGCTATTCGATAAAATATATCTCGCATACAACGCATTATTGAACCTTGGGATCAAAACCCCCAAAATTGCAGTTGCAGGCTTGAACCCGCATGCCGGAGAAAGTGGCCTTTTCGGAAAAGAAGAAGAGGAAAGTATTGTACCGGCAATAAAACAGGCACAGCATCTCGGCATCAAAATTTCCGGTCCTTTTCCAGCCGACACCTTGTTCACTGCCAATAATCTCAAATATTATGATATGTTTATTGCAATGTACCATGATCAGGGATTAATACCCGTCAAAATGCTCGCCTTTGACAGTGCAGTCAATGTAACCTTAGGACTTCCAATCATCAGGACTTCTGTCGATCATGGAACGGCCTTCGATATCGCAGGAAAAGGCATTGCCAATCCGTCAAGCATGATAGAAGCACTCAAATTAGCAACACGGTTTAAAAAGTAGATAACTATGGCATTCGCAAAAAAACGATATGGTCAAAATTTTTTAATAGATAAAAATATTCTAAAGAAAATTGTCACTTCAGCAAAAATATCGCCACAAGAACATGTCATAGAGATTGGTACCGGGAGAGGCGCCCTAACAAGAGAGATTGATAAATTTGCCCATTCCGTAATCAGTTACGAAATTGATAAAGATGTTTATTCCGAAAACAAAATCAGGCTTGTACCGGAGCTCAGGAATACGACACTTATCGAAGGTGACTTCATGTTGTTGCCGTTCCCAATCCCTGAGGAAGACAGAAAGTTCAAAGTTATCGCAAATATACCTTACTATATTACCACGCCAATTATAGAAAAATTAATTGACCATAAAGACAAGGTTTCCGACATCTATCTCATGGTTCAAAAAGAGGTAGCAGATAGATTGGTAGCCTCCCCTGGCAATAAAACTTATGGCTCGTTCACAATTTTCGCCGACTACCATTTCGAAGTAAAAAAACTATTTAACGTGAGCAGAAATTGTTTCAGGCCAGTGCCTAATGTCGAGTCAGCTTTCATCCAATTAACTCCCCGTTCTTTGCCGAAAGTCAAAGTCGCCGATGAAACTCTTTTTTTTGACCTCGTCCATGCATCTTTCTGGGGAAGACGAAAAACTATACTCACCGCCGTCAAAAATTATCAAAAAACCAGCAAATTAGCTGAGATTTTTAAGCGGGCCTTGGAAGCTTATGATATTTCTCCGACAATTAGAGGTGAACGGCTTTCTGTTAAAGAATTCGGAATGCTCGCGAACTATATTTCCCAAAATCAATGACAGTGTAGTATCAATCTACTATATTGCAACACTTCAAAATTCACGGATCAGTCTCGCTCCCTTTTGACTTCATTGAACATATCATCTACTTGTTTAAGCAGATGATTAAACAATTCCGTTTTTTTCTCATTCGTCCAGGTAAGCGAAGCCCCTAACTTCAACGCCATTTTAAAATAACTGATATCCAGCTGAGCAGCAACGGATTTCATCGTTGACTCATCAGCCCAGCCCTTTGCCTTAACATCTGATAAAGTTTTATCCAATTCAGCAAATTTTTCATCTGGCAGCCCTTTTAATGCTTTTTTGAAGCCTTGCAATTCTGAATCACTGAATTCCTTATCTTTTATATCGGCATCATTGGTGCCGGGAGGTACAGGATTAACGACCGAAGGCACTTCTTTTTTCTTATCGTCTGTTCTAGCTGGTGATTGTGAAAAAAAGTTAACTATGGACCCTATAACACCATCACCCCACGAAATAGCTTTACTTACAAAGTCAGTTACAGGCTTCAATGTGCTTGCCAGAGTACCTAGAACTGGAGCAACTTTCGATTTTATCTGACCCCAAAGTTTATCAAGGGCCGGTTTGACAACCGGGCTGTTAAGAATGAAAGTGAAAGGTAAAAACATGGCTCGGAGAGCACCTTTTATATACGATGGTTTTGTTGTTTCCTCAGGCTTTTTGGGTTCAGGTTCAGAGGTTGTGATTTGCACTTTAATAGAAGACGTTTCGTTAATTATAGCAGAGGAGGCATTTTCAGCTTTTGCACAAAATTCATCGACATCCACTGAGGAAATATTAAATGGCCTCCGGTAATAATCCAACATAGACACAATATCCTGCTTATTTATCTGACAAGGGACATTCGCAGTGTTTTTCTTTTCGGATTTTGCTGATACATTTTTCTCAATTTCATCACCTTGTCCGGCTGCTTTGCAATTATAAAGCAACATATTCTTACAAGAGTTATAAGCTCCGCTAATTGTACTCAGGATAAACACCCCCTGCTAATTATTTTATTGATTATATTTATTATTCCTCATCTAACAGGTTTTGAAACAATTTCCCTGCATTGCATTTCTTATCGGGATTTATGGAAAATAATTTGCATTTTTATTTTTAAATGTTCCGATATTTTTGCTAAGTGGAAATTTTAAAAGGAATTTCAAGTAAATTCGTAATTCATATTTATAGAAGAAATGGCGTGTCAAATCAAATTAAAACCTGACCGAAAATAGCAATCACCCCACTGTATTTAACCATGAACATATGGTATATTATTTTCCATCTTATATACTATTATTCATGCAGAAAGGATTTTTCATATAATGAAGTACGGGTATTTTAATGACAACAAAAGAGAATACGTTATTACTACGCCAAAAACTCCGATAAAGTGGATCAATTATGTTGGCAATCTTAACTTTGGCGGATTTGTTGACCAGACTGGTGGAGGCGTAATATGCAAAGGTGATCCGGCACTTAACAGGATCACAAAATATATTCCCCAAATGCCTGCTTCTGATTTTAAAGGCGAAACCATGTATATTCGCATCAAAAAACCGGAAGGCTTCAAAATATTTTCTCCATATTTCGTTCCTACTCTTGATAAATATGACAAATATGAATGCCATGTAGGTCTGCTCTATACCAGGATTATTTCAGAATTCTATGGCATTCAGACCGACATTACTATTTTTGTTCCGATTGGCGGGACACAGGTAATCAGAGATATCAAAATAACTAACCTCAATAAAGAAACAGTTGAACTTGATGCTATTCCGGTTGTAGAGTATTCTCATCCTGACGCTCTCAAGCAGCTCACAAATGCCGACTGGGTACCACAGACCATGACCAGCAAGCTGGCAAGTGAAAAAAATGGAATGAAAGTTATCATCCAGTACCCATTTATGTTTAGAGATATCAAAATAAATTATTTTACATCCAACTTCCCGGTATCTTCGTTCGAAACCGATAGAAGAATGTTCCTGGGAGACAATGAATATGGCACCTGGGCACGTCCACTTGCGCTTGAAAATGCGGAACTCAGTAGCTATGAAGCTCTTCGTGGCGACAACATCTGTGCACTTCTTCATCATCTTGGCAAAATCGAGCCAGGGAAAACCGTCAGGTTCGTCACGCAACTCGGACAGGAATCCAAACTGGAAGAGGCTTTGCCGCTTATTGAAAAATATCGTTCGACAGCTAATGTCGACGAAGCCTTTGCAGGCATCAAAACATTCTGGGATGGCTATCTAGATACCTTACAGGTAGATACTCCGGATGCCAGCATGAACAGTATGCTCAACGTCCACAATCCCCGACAATGCTATATCACAAAAAACTGGTCGAGAGATTTATCGCTGTATCAACTTGGTTATGGCGGAAGAGGTCTCGGCTTCCGTGACAGTTCACAGGACCTTATGGGCGTCATAGCGCACATGCCGGAAGAATCAAAGGGCCTAATAAAAAAAATCCTTTCCGTGCAAAAAGGAAATGGTTCCGCAATGCACCAATTCATGCCGCTCACAATGGAAGCCAGTGTCGGCGATTCACATGAAAAAGAAGACAGACCAAAATACTATGGGGATGACCACCTTTGGATTATTTTGACCGTTTGTTCTTATCTCAAAGAAACCGGCGACATAAAATTCCTGGAAGAAGTAATTCCATATTACGACAAAGATAAACAAGGAAAACCGGTTTCTCAGGATACCGTACTAGATCACTTAAAAAAAGCAATCGAATTCACACACGGAGACAAAGGCAAACACGGACTTCCACTGCTAGGATTTGCTGACTGGAATGACACAGTCAACCTGCCTACCGGTGCCGAATCACTCTTCGTAGCTAACCAATTTGGTAAAGCACTCCTGGAAATGATCGAGCTAATGAACCATCTGGGAGACCAAGAGACCGCAAACAAGTACAAAACCTATTACGATGAAATGAAAGCGAGCGTTAACAAACACGCATGGGATGGCGAATGGTTTGTAAGATATTTCGACCATGACGGAGAGCCTCTCGGTTCTAAAAAGAATGAGCATGGAAAAATCTATATCAACAGTCAATCATGGGCTGTAATTTCGGGCTTCGCTGATCATGAGAGAGCATGCAAATCACTGGAATCTGTTAACAAACATCTCAATACAAAAAACGGCATGAAGTTAAGCGCACCTGGTTTCAACGGGTTTGAACCTGAAAAAGGCGGAATAACAACGTATCCTCCCGGAGCCAAAGAGAACGGCGGAATATTTCTGCACACAAACCCTTGGGTTATGATTGCCGAAACAATTATGGGGAACGGGGAACGAGCTTTTCAGTATTACCAGCAGATCAACCCGGCAGCAAAAAATGACACGATAGATGAATTCGAATGCGACCCATACGTCTATCCTCAAAATATTCTTGGAGATGAACACCCGTTATTTGGTCTTGCACGTAACCATTGGCTTTCAGGAACCTCTTCCTGGACCTATCAGGCAGGAACAAAATATATCCTCGGTATCCTTCCGACATTTGAAGGGTTATTGATTAATCCTTGTATTCCAAAAACATGGGACGGTTTCAAAGCAACAAGAGTATTCAGAGGCATCACCTATAAAATTGAAGTCAAAAACCCAAATCACGTCAGCAAAGGCATCAAGTCAGTAAAAGCTGACGGCAAAGAAATCGCAAGCAAAATTGTTCCTGTTTTTAGTGATGGAAAAGAACATTCAGTAGAAATTATAATGGGATAATTCAGTCGTTAATACTATCGAGTAGGAGGTAGGTGATTAATTCACCTACCGACCTCTCACACCACCGTACGTACGGT
>Ga0154521_166_pt1 | contig 30374 bp, 28 predicted proteins | sample RifGroE2_FD_105664 | JGI IMG/M metagenome (GOLD analysis project Ga0154521, IMG submission 105664) | Candidatus Margulisbacteria bacterium GWE2_39_32
CTTGTCTTGAGCTAATGGTTGGCACTATCAACCCCCATATCGGACTTTCACCGACTAGAAAGCGCCCATGCTGGGCGCACATACAGTAAAAAAGCGCTCGAAAGAGCGCTTTTTTTATCATACACTGACATGGGTACTGCAACGTTACCCTACGAACGCCAATGCCCAGATTGCTTGCGGACGCATGTACATCTGCGCGATGTAATTACCCTTTCCATCAAAGGATTCAGGTGTCCTGAAAGCAAATCCACCTTCATAGATAGTCTTCTGAAGGGAATCCAGAATAGACTGTCCCTGAACTTTCTTGTTTAACAAATAGTAGTAGGAACTTATTCCGTAATTCACACCGGTCCAGACATCATTTCCCTGCGGGGTAAAAACATCATCACCAGCTCTCGTTCGACCATTAACCATGCCAAATTTTCCAGAAACAAAATCAAGGTAGTTATGTTGATAAACAAAGTCTAGAATTCTGGTCTCATTACTTTCAGGGATCACCAATGGAAGATTACAGAACCGCAAATACCACTGCCCCGCTAACTGATCGGACATTACATCATTAAGGGTTTCGTCATAATTGAAAAAATCTTTATTCCATAGTTTACTATTAAGAGAACCCAGCCCTTTTTCGAGAATAGAATCTACCTCACGATTGTAATCACCGATTTGAAAAGACATCTCTTTATAAGCAACAAGAGCAGATAACCATAAGATAGCGCAATATGCAGAGGATCCTTTCATCGTCCAGTTATCATAGGTCTGGTCAGGCCATCCATCGTTCTCAGGTAAGCCGTCATCATCACGATCAAACTGCTTATAATAGGTAAATGCTTCTTTCACTGCGGGCCAGCAATAGTGTAGGAACGCAATATCTTTTGTATAGTAATAATTACGATAAATCATAAGTATAAATTTGGGATTAAGGTCTTTCCAGAGATTAGGATTCTGAAAACAATAGGAATTTACTTTCACAAAAGGATTCTCTTCAAACGAACCCAGGTCATGAGGACAGGCACCCCGGCGTTTTCGATATCCCAGATATTGATTATCTTTTTCAACTGTCTCAGCCGAAGCCAATGAGCGATGTGCCAAGTAACCGGAATTGAACTTGATAACGGAATTGTCCTCAATAGCTATCGTATCTGCAAACTGTTTCATCACCTGCTTCTCTAACTCAGGCCAGCCATAGAGCAGCGCCCATGAGCTATAATACCTGACATCTAACGTCTCGTAATAGGGATAATCCACGCACTCCAGATAACCGAACCGATTGGACTTCGCCTCCCAGAGAGTTCCGCCGTGAGCGAGATAGTACAGTTCATTTATCATCAGGGTCTTTATATCCTCTTCATATAAATAATTATTCCAGATTTTTTCCTGCCATTCGTCAATCTTGTAAAGTATCCATTCCTTTTTCTCAAAAAGCTCTTTGATCAAAGTATCCAGATTCGATTGATCAGGACACATATATTCTGTATATTTACGAAAGAACCTCTTAGCACCATCAAAACATATCTCTGGAATATCCCAAACAGCATAGAAATCAATCGTTTTTTTCTCTAAAGGTTTCAACGTTATTTTCCAACTGACCACAACATTATCAATATCATCAACGCACTTACTAATTACCTCCGAAGAGTATATTCCAAACTCTTCCTTCACATTATTTGAACATACCTTAGACAGCGAAACCAAATGTTCAGATCGCTTTATTATTGCAGGAATCAAAGAAGGAATAAATTCATAATGAAGCTTGTCATCCTCAACAACTCTATTATATTTTCTATCGAGAATATCAGTTAATGTAAACTTTATTTCATAGGTAAGATTGTGGTCTTCATCATTGTTGAGCTCAACAATAAATATTCCCACAGGATAGCTTGTATACCGATATTCATCCATTATAATTGGTGTGTATTGGAATAGCTTCATGGACGTTGACATCCCAACAGGGAAGTTCCACTGGGCACAAGGATACAAAGCGCTATACTCACTATCAAGATAATCTAATGTGGCAGTATTCCCTTCAGATTCATAGCTAAATTGAAATCCCATAGAAAAATCTTGTTCAAAGCAATGCTTCCCCGGATCAAGATGCCAGCAATTCCAGCTCCCTGACGGCGAAATACCAATGGTCCCGGCACCAAAACCACCGATAGGAACACCGTGAGGAAAAGTATCCAGCATCGGGCTTCCGAATCGATGAGATTTTGGATTGATCGATATCCAATCCCTGACAGACTTCTTCCATGTGCTTTTTTCGATCATCATAAACAGTGCCTGCTTTCATATTATAATATCCAGTCTGCGCGGCTATAAGTTAGCATTCTATATTCTTTTTACAGAAATAGTTAGCCCCTTTTCCTTTACACTCCTAATATTATAGTGCAAATATGAAACACAACAAAAAGGTATCTGGAAAATATTGATAAAAACAAAATTACCGAGTTCTACTACTGCAATGTCTGCGGAAAGGTTTATTGGAAGGGGAGCCATTATGACCATATGCTCGACTTCCTCAAAAAACATATTCAAAACATTCAACTTCGTAGTAACACTTAAAACACTAAACTCGTTTTGCCTTGCAACAACAACGTCTCCCAATAAGGATTGGCATTATATTCAAACTCGGAACGTAAGGAGCAATTAACATAACCGGCAACGTAGTCGACATTAATTATCGTCTTCTCCAAATGTTTCTCACTTCCGGAATAAGAACGGCTAAGATTATAAGAAAAGTTAATCGAGAGTCCGGGACAGGGCATCCAATATGATTCGATTGAAGGAACGTAGGAATATGTACGACTACCGTAAAAACGATTATGTTCTTGAACGGACGCTAACGCTGCCGTAAAATTAAAATCACGGGAAAAATCATATCTGCCCGATGATTTAAGCGATATGGTATCAATTATCTCATTCCTGGTAGGATTATTATTAATTTCCGTTGACTGTCCATTCTTATACTCAAGCCCACAAGATAACTCCCGTGTAACACGGAATTTTGTTTCGAATTCAGAAGATAGAATTCTATTGCTTTGCTCTTGCGACAACAGATTGTTTGAAGTACTAATTGTGTCGTAGAGCGCCTTCGTTGCCGAACTATAACTATTTCTATATATCATATCGATATTTCTTAGTGGCTGATAAGTTGCATAATACAAGTAAATATCTTCTTTAGCAGTGCTTTTAATTATTCTTGTATCAACAGTTTTTCTATCCCATTCATACCCGGTATCATTTTTAATATTCAGAGCTATTTGTAAATTTTTAAGAACAGAAAGATTAATTTTAGCTTGATTATGAATTCGCTTTTCTACACATAATTTATTCTTAGGATAAATTGTATATTTGGGACTAATAGTATACTGAATTCTACATATTGAAACCGGATTCGCCCGGAAGGTAAAACTTCCGTCATGTTTACTAACATCTTCTTTTACCAGAGGTGTTTCTTCCACCAAATACTGCAAGGTATATTTCCCGTTAGAAGAATAATTTTTATCTATAAATGCATCGTAATTAAGATAGGCAAAGGTTATCGGCTCTAGATTCGATTGTTGTTTCCGATCAACTTCTCCATCAATTGCAAGATTTGTTAAAAGTTTTGAATTTGCTTTCAAGGTATAGTGTTGCGAGTTATAGCTAATACCTGATTTCGTTCGGTAATCAGAAAAGCTACCCCTACCAGAAACTGTCAGACCGTCATTGCTAAATATATTTGATATTCCATACGTTACTTTTGAAAAATTATTTATAGAGGTAACGTTATCCTCGACTTCAGAGTACTGTCCTGAAAAATTAGTTTTTATCCCAAAAAGAGAAAACCCGGCATTCAGTGATTGTTCATTATTATTCTTATCACTTCCCTGCCCATTTTCATTCTTATTATTATAGTTGTATTCAAGAATACAATCCTTATCAAGCGCCCATGATACCGAATGTTTATACATATCTGTAGCAATAAGGTGCTGCCGCAACAGATTCTTATATATCATAATTTTGATGCGGGAAATAGGAGTATACCCGACACATCCGTAATAATTCCTATATCCCTGATTAAAATCCGGGTTACCGATGGACCGATAACTCTCACCAACTCTCGTAGCTTCCATATCGACAGAGAAGGGATTACTTTCATAGAGTATCTTCGAATAAATGGCCCCTCCCTGTATCAAACCTGTACGTTGCAGCACATTTGGATTATATCGTGACCAAGCCCCCTGGATATCCAGAGCCATGTCCTTATTAATTTTCTTTTTAGCATTAACCCCCAGCACAATATGCTCTGTAGCATTAATACTTGTCTGGTCGGCAAGCTCAGCTTCATCAGCATCTCGAATAAATACCGCACCGATTTTTTCTTCCTGCCCGTAACCCAACATCACACTATTCAATGTTCTTTTAAATAACGATAGTGAATACTCGTAAGTTACATCAACTTTTTCTAAGGGCTCAATTATCTTATTAAGAAAGCTTAGTTTTCCAGACAGATAGTCAATGTCATAATCTTTTCCCCGAACTTGCTTTTGATCATTCACTCTAACTAATTCGCTCCCAACAATTACGGGAGCAGAAGATAAATGAAACGGTCCCTGGCTGCTGTTTCCATAAAAGCTGTCTTTTTTATTGACACCTTTGCTCGTCGAATTTATATACAAAAAGTTAGTATTACCAGTTACAGATTCCAGCTTAAATCCATTAAGCGTTTTGCTAAAAAGAGCAAATTTGTTATCATTCATTGAAACCTTGTACTCACCGAAAACGAATTCGAACAGTTTATTTTTAAGCTCTAAACTAGCCTTTCTCTCTTCAGGATTAGATTGAGAACTATCGGAAATATCAACATTAATCTCATTTCCATAAGCTTTACCATTGACCTTGAGCAATAAACTTTCTTGTCTGGAATACCCTTTTGTAAAATCTGGTTTATTACCTTTCATGCTTTTGTTGATAAAAGTTAGACTCTTATTACCTTTAATAGCTATATCAGGTTTATCCGTAAGACTAATAGCTCCCCAAAAGAATTCGTTATTATTGTTAGAGTAAAAATCTTGAGTATTTTGATTTGTCGCTAGCGGGGTGGTTTTTACAAAAAGCCTGCGCAACCAATGCCGGTCTGAAACAGAGTGAAGAAAAATTGGGTCTAGTGAAGGAAGTCCAAACTTTTTTTTTTAGAATAAAACGAATTATCACCTTCGAATTCTATTGATTCAATTTGTCGCTGTTCCAATATAGTGATACGCTTTTTTAATTCATTTCGATTTTCTTCAGTTTCCATATTTTTATTAATCAGCTCAATATTTTGCTGCTCTAGTCTTAATATAATTTTTTCTAATTTTTCTAACTTATCCATAATATCGGAAGTATTTTTTTCGAACAGGATATTTTTTTCTTCTTGAAACTTATTTTTTTTTTCAAGTTCAGTAGCTAGTTGATCAACTTTCATCTTACTCTCTTCGATTACCTTAACTTTTTTGTTGAATAGTTCATCTTTATTCTTTATTGCTTCGGCTTCCTGAAGTAGTTTTGATTTCCCTTCAACAATTTGCTTAGTCTGCACAACTAACTGCTTATAAGAATCTTTAATTGCTTCAGTTTCTTTTTTGATATGCATATTACTTGAGATAATCAATTGCTCAATTGCAGCTACTTCTAGCTTTCTACTCTCAACGTCGCCAAGCATTTTATTCAAACTTGCCCTGTCCTCTTTAATTTTTTGTTGCTCACGAGAAATTAGATTTTCTTTTTCTTTAAGCTTTTCATTCTTCCGGGTAATCTCGGTCTGCTTATCTTGATATAATTTTGATTTCTCTTCCTTTTCTTTCTTATAATCATTTTGCATTTTATAAATTTGGACTTCTCTCTCGGAGATAACAGCTTCTTTCTGCATCAACACTTCTTGAGTCTTTTTGATGCTTTCTTTTTCATCATTAATGATCAGTTGATTTTTACTTAACGTTTTATTAAGTATGTCGATATCTTTTTCTTTCTGTTCCAGATTATCTTTCTTTTCGAAAACAATTTTTTCCTGAGCTTTAAGTAATTGCTCTTTTTCAAGAATTTCCTGCTCTTTCTTTATAAGTTCGACTGCTTTAATATCAACTACCCTTTTCTTTTCATTAACCTGAAACTCTTTTCTTGCTATCTCATTTTTTTCATTTAATAAGGTAGATTCCTTCGTCTTCAAGTCTTCCTGTTTTTTTCCTAGAATTTCCTTTTCAGATATTAAGGTAGTCTCTTTTTGTTTGAGCGACGTTTCTTTTTCACCCAAGCCTATTTCTTTATCATTGATTTTGCTTTCTTTAACAGCCAATTCCTTTTCACGGACTTTTAATAATTCCTGCTGTTTGTTAAGAGAATTTTCTTTATTTTTAAGTTCAATTAACTCCTTCATTATTTTTTCTTTTTCAGACTTGTATATATCCAAGTCTTTCTTCAATCGCATTATCTCGTAGTTACCAGATGAAATCCGGCTCAGCTTTTCTTCAAGAGTTTTGATTTTCTCTTCAAGAAAAGTTTTTTGATATTCCGCTAAGGTGTTATCTTCCCGCAAATGCAGTATTTGCGCATTAAGGTCATCTTGTTTGGAGGTTAACTTATTTACGGCAACGTCTTTGAAGCCGTTAGGATGACTGCTTTTGACAATATAATATTTCACAGGTAAGATTATTGGCTCTGAATTATTATTGTTATTTATAATTAATTTGGCGGTGTAGCCTCCCTCGAAAGAACTTCGTTCTACAATATGAACACCATTCCACGCACCCGGTCTAACCTGCTTCAAATTTACACGCTCAGAGGAAGAAAAAACCACAGAAATGCGAGAGGCATTTATATCCGTAAACACTTTGATATCCAGCTGATCACCAGCTGTGATCGGGGATGGAGATAATTTTATATCGATATTGCCTGCATGAAGAAATGCAGGAATAAGCAACATAATCCAGAGAACGACTGTAAATGTTGAAAAGGCATTAAATAATTTCATTATTTCATTATTCATAATAATATATTAATCGTTATATTAATAAATAAATTTCGCATAATTATAAAATTTTATTTTACAAAACATATTTTTTTTTTACTTTACAAAAAACATATTAATTATAAAATAATTATTTATTAATTAATTGCATTCATAATCTTACCTTAATTAAATTAAGCCATTAAAGAAACAAGCCGATTAATTACAGCAGATATTTACAAAATGAAAATACTTTACGTTAATTTAATCAATATATATTACACTAAATAGAAAAAAATTAATACATATAAATTTATTGATAATTGGGTCAGGGCAGCCTACAATGACGTAAATTATCGCCCCACCCGCCGGAAGAATAATAGTTTTATTTAAGGAATAATGTCATTACCCTGCTCTAACAATTAGAGAAGGCTTTCAAGACACCTAAACACAGGTAGTCGATGGAATATCTTGTGGAACTACTGAAATAATAAGTCTGGAAGGTTTTCATTTATTTTAATATCATCATAAACCACGTAGACTTTCATCTTCTGTCCGTTCACCTCGATTGAAGAGTCCATTGATTTAAGAATTGGAATGTTATTTATCATGATATACTGCATATCAGAATCCAGCATCGGCTGCCCGTCTTTTCTAAGCATAGTCATTTTTGATATTGTATAATCTTTTTTATTCGCGACAAACGTAATAGTTCCGATACTATCCTTATCTGCTGCAACTTTAGGTGTTCCCTTTATAACAAGCGATGAGCCATTTTCATCGAGCACCATATTAAATTTGTCCAGATAACTCAGAGGGCTTTTTTCAGCCATATCCATACTTTCACCGATTTTAGGTAATTTGGTCTTCTGCCCGTCTGCTCCGATCATTATTACTTCATTACCATTGTAAATAGTAGTTTGCTTCATAGGGTTAATTGCCTCAACTCTGATTTTAGCTATTCCTTTTTTGTAATATTTTGCTTTCTGAATAATCTCTCTGGCGATTGCTGAAGATCGAATCGTCGTCGTCATCATAGCTTCAAAAGAGTGTATCTTATCCTGATTTTCTTTGACTTTTAATATAAACTCGTCAACAGTTATAGCTTGAGCCACTGACAGCAAACCTATTATGAATGCGAATATACTAACAATAGTTTTCTTCATTTCTTTACTCCTTCAAATTCTGCAACATTATTCACAGCAAATAGATTCAAAATTGATTCATTATCTGGCTTAATAATACCCTTTTCAGTAATAATACCAGCAATATATTTCGATGGAGTCACATCAAAAGACGGATTACAGGCCCTGGACTTTACAGGCATTATCCGAACTCTCGAAAAATTGCCGTTGTCAGACCATCCATGAACATATGCTACTTCATCTTCACTTCGTTCTTCTATCGGAATATCTTTTCCGGAAAGACAGCTTAGATCAAAAGTTGACATAGGCGCAGCAACATAAAACGGTATACCAAATTCTTTTGCCACGATAGCTTTCTCATAAGTACCGATCTTATTTGCAACATCACCATTCGCAGCTATCCTATCAGCGCCGACCATCATCATAGAAACGCCTTTCGACATATAATAGGCTCCTGCATTATCAGGGATAACTCGATGAGGAACACCTTCCTCTGCTAGTTCCCACGCCGTCAAATTACTTCCCTGGCATCGAGGTCTCGTTTCATCAACATAAACAAATATCTGCTTTCCTTGTTGCTTCGCATGATAAATAGGAGACAAAGCGGTCCCCCAATCAACACAAGCTAACCAGCCGGCATTACAATGAGTCTCAATAATATCGCCATCTTTTATTAATTCAGCGCCATATTCACCTATTTTTTTACAGGCGTCAGCACTCTTGTTTGCATATTCCTCCGCTCGATTGAACACTATCGATTTTATTTTTTCCAAACTTGTTTCATCCTTAATGACTTCCATTACATAGTCTATGGCGGTAAACAGGTCCTTAGCTGTCGGACGGGTATTCTTCAAACAAATTTCGGCTTGTTTAATATACTCACCAAAATTACTGCTGTTCGCAGCATTAACTGCCTGCACAATTCCATATGCAGCAGCAGCGCCTATTGCCGGAGCTCCGCGAACAATCATATCTTTAATCGCCTTAGCTGTTTCCTGGTAATTGGCTGATGTCTTAATCTCAAACTTATGAGGAATGAGGGTCTGATTAATTAGTTTAACTACCCCTTTTTCCATCCAGACTGTGCGGTAGTGTTTATTCTTTACTTTCACGGACGACTCCTATCATATTCATTGTGTTCCGATATGTTTTTGCTGACATAAGGAATCAAAGACCTCAGCTATAATACTACCTAACCATTTTTTTTTGCAACAAATATTATTCATTTATTATCTTTTTATAGGGCCCTCAAACTCAAGTACTCGTATGCACCTCCAGCAAACTAATTCGTATATTACAACTACAGAAAACCAGTTAGTTGAAACTGAGCAATTAATCCCTTATACTAAAAAAAACAATGAAAAGACGAAATTTTAAATGAAAAAAGAAATAGAAACAATAATCTTTGATTTTGGTGAAGTGCTGGCACATCTTAACTTCCCACACTGGATTGAGATTATGCAGCAAATTAACCCTGACATAGATCAATCATCATTTGATATTCAACACCACAGATTAAATACCCTTTTCTCAAAGGGGCTCATCTCCGGGGACGAAATGGTCAATGAATATAGATTATTTCTAAATAGCCCTATGATGTCGATTCAACAGATTAAACGTATTCACAATTCCCTTTTCATTGATGGCAAAATGAGAACAGTTCAACTGCTTCCTCACCTTAGTCAGCGATATAAGCTCTATGGATTATCAAATACAGATCCCTGGCATGTAGAATATTTAACCTCGTTAATGCCTGGTCTTTCTGAATACTTTGTTGATAAAATATATTCTTACGAAGCTAAATCACTTAAACCGGAAATCGAAATATTTACATATTTCCAGAAACGGACTGGTATCATTTTTTCGAATACAATCTATTTTGATGATTATGCACCGAATATCGAACGAGGGATTTCACTCGGTATTAACTCAGTATTGGTAACCGGAGAAGAGCAACTTTATAAGTATATATCTAATACTTTGTTAAAGTAATAATGGCATTGCGGAGATAGAACCAGCTACTCGTATTTTTCTAAATTACAGGAGTGTTAGTCTTCGATCGCGTATTTTACTTCGTTCTCATACATATGCCAGATACCACAAGGACAAACTCCTTGGCAGATACCGCAGCCAATACACAATCTGCTATCAGAAATATACTCATACGTATTATCATCATGAACCACTCTTCGGATAGCACCTTCAGGACATGATTCAAGACACATTTTGCAGTCTCTACAAGTTCCGCAGCTTATACAGCGATTATAATCATCTTCGGGTTTGGGAAGAGTATCAACATTGCATTTATGAAAATATTCTAGAGACAAAGACTCAGAAGGTACAACTTTTGGCTTTGATTTCAAGGTATATTCAGTATTATTAAATAACGAGTTAAGATAGAGAGCTACTTCCCGTCCGTTAGCAATAGCATCTATCAATAAGCCTTGCTTAGATACATCACCAATAGCATAGACATTGCCTTCAATATTGAAATGCTGACCAGTACTAATAAAGCCTCTCGCTAACGTAACATCAGAAATAAAATCAAGCATAGGAACTTCGCCGATTGAAATAACTACCGTATCCGCTTCAATAAAACTTCCGTCTTCAAGAAGAACACCCTTGTCAGTTATTTCTTTGGTCATTACAGGGTATCTCAGTACCGCCCCTAACTTTTTGACTGCTTCAATTTCGTGTTCGAACGCCATAGGCTTAACAACATCTATACCGGTCACTAATTCTGCGCCGCATTGATACGCTGCTGACATAACATCCATACCTGCATTTCCGCAGCCGATAACAACCACTTTCTTGCCTAGATCAGGACGATCCCCTTTATTAACTTTTTTTAAAAAATCCAAGCCTTTAACAAGTTTTTCGCTGCCCTTCCATGGAATAACTTTGGGGGTATGAGCTCCAGTTGCTATAATAACTGCATCATAATCTTTTTTTAATTGAGCAAACTTATCTTTATCAATTTTGCTATTGGTTTTTATTTCTACACCGATTTTTTTTATTCTATCCACTTCTACATCTAATATAGCTTTTGATAATCTATGATCAGGAATAACTTGTGCAATTTTACCACCGACAAGCGAATCTGCTTCGAAAACTGTCGCATTGTGCCCTCTTAGAGCTAACATCCATGCAGCAGTGAGCCCGCCGACACCAGAACCGATGATAGCAACCCGTTTATCGGTTTGTCTCGGAGGTTTGTCAACTTTAACTTCACCGGATAATAAACCTAACCCTTTTATCTGTGCAGGATAATCAATATTACATCGAGTACATGCCTGCATACATAAATTAGGACAAACATTTCCACATACCGAAGCTGGGAACGGAGTGTATTCCAATATGATATTATAAGCTTCTTTGAAATCTCCGTTACGCATTAGGTTGAAACGGGTCTGCGATGGTATACCTGCCGGACAGTTCCACTCACAGGGAGCAGCGTATTTTGCGTTATCCCATTCAGGTTTTCTTAGTCGCCAATGTCCGCTGTTAACGAGTCCATTAACAATGTTATCATCAGGAAAAACATCTCCGAATATTCCACCTTCAACCCATTGTGCTTTACGAAAATCTTCAATACCTGCCTTTGTTTTTTTGCTTCTGTCTTCAAATGACTTAGAGACAATTTTTTTCCACTCTGACATATCAATAAGCTTAGAAGCTAATTCGCTACGTCCGATTTTTGACAGGAATACTGGAATTCCTTTCTGTAAAAAAGCAATATCTTGTTCTTCAAGGTCTGCAATCTTAACATCTTTCTCATATACTCCATTGACCTGTCCACGAAAATAAACCGTCCCGCCGACCATACCAACACAGGCTCTATCGCCAAGAACAGAATCAAATCCTTCACAGTCAAATCCACAAACAATCGCAGTTCCGCCACCCATGAATTCAAAGGAAAAACTACCGGTATTTTTGAGTACCCAAAACTCAGGAACATCGTATGCAGGATCATGTTTCATAAGAGAACCTGATCGAGTCCCGGTTCTTCCTCCCACATATATCTTCCCAGAAGCAGCACAGTGCGCAGTAGTATCGCCGCCATCACCTTTAATAGTAATAATTCCACCGGCATTGAGCCAACCTACGTCTGCAGGAGCTGACCCTTCAACAACAACCTCTGTGCCTTCAAGACACATTGATCCTACCCGTTGACCAGGATTATGAACAATAAATTTTATAGGATTTCCGTCAGTAGTCCATAGAGGGCCACCGATATCATGTTGTCCGGAAGCAAACACTTCAAATTCTGTTTCTCCATTAGCCATTTGCTCATAAATAATTTGAAGTAATTGTTGCGTTGATAATCGATTATTACCTTTAACGGTTTCTATTTTAAACATATTGTTCTCCCTAACACGCGTAATTGATCTTTAATTTGTCAGCGACAGCAGTATCAATTGATACAAGAGCATCACTTCGACCAACAGGAAGTGTGCTGTTGCCAATAGGCGCCATTAACTTTTTCATTTCTTCATCGGCTGCAAGAACATAATTAACTATGTTCTCAGCTGCTTTATCAACATCAAGCCGCTTCACTAATCGAGGATCCTGAGTAGTAATACCAGCTGGACATTTACCGGTATTACAGGCATTACATCTACCTTTTTCATTTCCTACACACCCCATGATCTGGAGTAATATTTTTCCAATAAAAACGCCATTTGCACCAAGACAGATCATCTTAAATGCGTCAGCCGCAGCATTACCGGTCATACCTATTCCACCGCCAGCCCATAAAGGGATGTGTCCTTGTCTCCCTTGAGCAACCGCGTCCAAATAGCATTCCCTAAGTCTGGAAACAATCGGATGACCTGTATGATCAAGGCTCACTTCATTAGCAGCTCCTGTTCCACCTTCGATACCGTCCAGAAAAAAACCTCCGACAATATGATATGGATCTCGAAGCAGATTGTTATAAACAGATACAGAGGACGCCGATGCGGCAACTTTGATAGCCACAGGGACTCTGAACTTAAAAGCTGCATTGAAGGATAAGAACATCTTTTGTACCGACTCTTCAATACTATAAAGCCCTTGATGATTGGGTGGAGATAAAAGATCAGATTTAGGAACACCTCTGATTGCTTGAATATGAGGAGCCACCTTAGCTGCCATAAGAAGCCCGCCGTCTCCCGGCTTAGCTCCCTGCCCTATCTTAATCAGAATCCCGGCAGGATCCTCCTGCATCAATGGCATCGCTTTAACAATTCGGTTCCATCCAAAATGACCAGAAGCTATCTGGATAATCGAGTATTTAAGATATTTAGATTTCAACAGGCGTACCGGCATACCGCCTTCACCGGAACACATTCTTACCGGCAAACCTTTTTTCTCATTGAGGTATGCAGTAGCTATACAGATAGCTTCCCATGCTCTGGTTGATAACGCACCTATCGACATATCGCCGAAAATCATCGGATAAATCAATCTGACAACAGGAGTCTTTTTTGAGAACTCTATTTTGCCGTCTTTAACCGTAACAGGTATTTCATCAGGAGCTAGTATTCTACCGAAGGGTGCCCTAATATCAAATGTATGCCTTGCAGCATCAAGAGAAGGATCAGTCATCTGTGATATTCTGCCGACGACAATCTTATCAAGGGTCCTTCGTTCTTTAACATCTTGCAGATTTGTTCTGCCGCCGCGTTTAATAGTACCGTTTTTCCGGGCGATAAATTCGAATCGAGAATCAACATTTCTTTCCGGATAAATAGCATTATTAGGACAAACTTTTTCACACATGCCGCAACCGACACAATGGGTTGAAACACCGTTTTTCTGTTTGATAACGGTAACGGTTGTATGGGTTTTCATTGGTTCCGGCTGCGGAGCTTCCGAAATAGTTCGCGTCCTGCGTTCCATTTTGGCCTCAATAGCACCAAACGTACAAGTTGCTACACAACTTCCGCATTGCGTGCATCTTTCAGGATCATACACAATCTTCCAGGGAAGATCATTCGCTGTTTCATCAAGTGGTCTTACTGTTTGCACCTTGATACCTCCAAGTTATTGTCAATAAATACGATCTCTCTCTCTCCAGGATAAATGTCCGATTCCTGATTGCGCTCAGGCATAATAGCATTAATGCCGCAGACTTCTGAAGAAATAACGATCTTTCCCTTTGTGCAGCCAACAACAACCGGACGGAGCTTTTTGGCATCACAACAAGTAAACATTCCATTATCAGGAAGCATCCCGATAATAGTGTTAGGACCATTTATTTCAAGATGCGCTAATGATTGCCTTAGTACATTAAGAACCTCTTTATCCTCTCTTTTTTCTATATCTTCAAAGGAAATAGGAGTTATTACATGTTTGTAATACGATAGAGGCCATTTTAATTCATGATGTAAATAATGAAGAGTATAAAGAAAACATTGTGAATCGGATTCGAACCCGAGATACCCTCTATGAAGGTTCTGGAGACATTCCTTATTCTTCTGATAGAAGGTATTCTCTCCATTGGCACATAATGTGTATCCCTGAAGAAAAAAAGGATGCGCCGCATAACGAACAATTTTGTAATTGGTATTTTGACGGCACTGAACAACGATGTTTTTTGCGGTAAGCTTATCATCTTTTTCCCAAAGGTCGAAATAGATACCGATGTCTTTTGGATTGCCGATTTCTTTCAAGGTAAGCACGTCAGGCCAGAAGGAAAAAACATAACCTTCATTATTAGCTTCTAACAATTTTCGCAATTCGAGCCTTGTATCTACAAGGAAATTGCTCTTTTCTTCTTCAGTTAAAACTTGAATTGTTTTGGGATAATCATAATTTTCAAAATGGTAATGTTGCATTTTTTGGACATCAAGTCCAGGATGATCTTTTCTTCGTGGCGACCAATGGTACGCTAACGTGAATCCTTTTGAACTCAAAAATTCCGATACGATTTTCACACCCTTATCATTACATGTATAGGATATTAATGGTTTATCTTTATAATCCTCGAACACTCCATACAAATCTTGCATGACCATAGCAAAACCTGAATTGTCGTGACCTTTCTGCTGAGGAAGCATTAGATATAACGCCTCAGATGGATGTACCGGCGTTTTAGATTTTATCGCTCCAATACGACACATAGTATATCTCCTAAATATTATTTCAAAGGTATGGAATAGGCTATACAAAGCTTAATAGTCAAAATATTTTAACATATACATAACTATCTTTAAATACCCAAATTATTCAAAAGAATTCAAGCTGACTCGAAAAATCCCTCCCCAAAAAGAAGAAGTGAACATAAAACAATTTGTAAAAACTCTTATAGATTTTTTGTTCTCTTTTTTTTAATAACAATTCCGATTTATAGAGGGGACGTTGAAATAATGAAATATAAATGGTAAAATCTTTTCGGTGCGGGGTGTGGCTCAGCCCGGTAGAGTACTCGGTTCGGGACCGAGGGGTCGTGGGTTCAAATCCCGCCACCCCGACCATTAAACATAAGGCTTACGGCGATTTACCATATTATACAAACCAGATATTGTATCTACTTTGTATCTACCTCAGCGAAAACACTCTAAAATCAGATCACAAATTACAATAATCAATCACAATTTATTAATCGCTTCAATCAAGTTCTCGTCCTTAAGTCTCAGGTAATACTTATAGGTCGTCTGTAAATCAGCATGGCCCATTAACTTAGCTACAAATACCGTATCAACACCTGACTGAGCGAGAATACTTCCAAAGGTTTTTCTTAACTTATAGGGATTACAAACAATTCCAGTTTTAACAGATAATCGCTTCATGGCTTTTTTGGCTAATACTGAATCTAAATATGGCGATACATATTCACAACTCTTATCTGCTTCAATTAACATATCTTTAATTCGAGGATGTATAGGGATTGTTCTTCCACGCTTTAACGGATTATCAGAAATAATATCAATATAACCTTGATCAAAATTAATATTTTCCCATTTTAATCGGGAAGATTCAACCGGCCTCATTCCTGTAAATATCATTAGTTTCAAATAAAACTTCTGACTATGGCCTGACTGTTCCAGTAATATATCTATTTCTTCACGAGATAATACTTCTATCGGCTGATTTGATCTTTTAAGAGGAAGCATTTCTATCTTTGGATAATCAGGTATCCATTTCTTTTTAACGGAATAATCCAATACTTTTTTAAGTTCACTTAAATAAAGATTAACTGACTTATTTGATAAATCTTCATTTTTCAAAGCCAGCTTAAACGCTTCTACATTCTGATATTCAAGCTTAGCCAGCTCAACAAACCCCATAAAATCAATTATTCTCTTACTATGATATTCAAAAATATCATACGTCCTCGGCTTTACAGTGTCCCCTATCATTTGTTTATACAATTTAGCAAAATCCTCAAAGGCCGTACCAACCGTAACCTTAACACGACTTTTCGGTTTGTTAGTGTTGTGAACATTATACTTATCCAGCAATACTTTTGCTTCCGTATGTGAGATATAGCCCAAATTTTCAATGTATTGCTTCTTTTTAGTCCCATTCTCAGTATAATATTCAATAATGTACCACTGAGTATTATTCTTTTTCGGCTTGCTCTTACTTACCCTTTTAGATAGTGTTGCCATGTCGTTACGTCCTTCATTACTTCGATAAAAAAATGTTTTATAAGAGATAAATATCGTAAATATAGTAAAATCTCACTGGAAAAACTCTTTGATATGTACACCCAAAGCATTTGCCAGTAATTGCAAGTTTTTGATAGACGGGTCAACTCGATCATGTTCTATATTGTTAATGGTTGTTCTTGATAATCCTACCTTATCAGCCAAGGTTTGCTGTGAAATGCCTTTATCGTTTCTTAATCGCTTTAAATTATTTGCTATTAGTATCATATTGACTATACTATCATGGATAACCTATAATTATCAATGAATGATTTAACGAAAGAGGTAATGAAATACATGGATGATCAGGCAATTGCTCATATAGCCAAATTAAATAACGATGATCTGATTGAAATAGAAAATGCCTATGAAAAACTAGATAAGCTCACAAAAAAAATCATTTGTGGCATCATAGACGTTATTGGCTTTGAGATTTCAAATACTCATTATGGTCAAGCCGACGGAAAGACTACTGAATACTTTGATTCTTTTGGCGAAAAGAATGATAAATTTTGTACTTATTTTGAAGAATCTGCCGGTCACTTCATATCATTAAAAACACAAGAAATGTTTTTATCAACTGCCTTCGAAGCCATATTACCTACCTTAGGAAAAATCAAGCTAGTTCCTTGCATAGATTACGATAATAACGAAGAATATCCAAAAGGATGCACTGCTAATAGGAAACAATATAGAATCACATTTTATGGCAGAGTCAGCAATTTCAGGAAGATTAAGGAAATATTGACGACCTCCAGAGACAACGCAGTAAATAATAAAACGTATACAAACTTGATTTTATTAAGTAAACAAAATGACAAATATTCATTAACATATAATGAAAACCTAAATGATATTTATTCTGTTCATTACTACCTACTAACCTTTTTGAAAGATAATCAAAGACAAACAACAAAAAAAATTGAACAATTATTCAAAAATGATAAAAATGCCCCTACCGTTAGTAATCCACAAATTAGAAACGCAAAAAACAAAATCAATCATATAATTCCTGATCTTCTTAATTCGCAAGGTAAAGCCGGATATGCACTAAATTCCAACTATAAAATAGTTTTTGAGTAATCAAAGTTACAGTTGAGTTACATTTGCAAGACAGCATAGCCTTTATTTGCCTAGCTTTCACAGTTTAACGTATCCTTTCCCTATTACAGACCATATTACGAATTCCCTGTTTTAATAACAGTAGGTAAAGAATATTGTAATGAAACACGTATCGGCCGAACACTAACATTACCTTTCTTTGCTTATTAAATCATTAATAACAGGAGGGTTTTTATGTCTCAAAAAGAGTTAAGTATTTCAGAAGTTCAGTTCTCACCGATCCGGCAAAACAATTCACTTATAGGATTCTGTTCATTTATTTTGAATGACCATATCAAGATAAACGGTGTCGCGGTTCATTCTAAGCTTGATGGCTCGGGATGGAGACTAACTTTTCCAAAAAAGAACGAAAATACGATTATTCATCCGATTAGCTTATACGCTAATGAAGTTATCTTGGATGCTGTAACTGTTAAATTAGCTCAGATTTACGGAGGCAATTCTAATGCAAACAACATTTAAAAAGACGCTGACCTTTAAAGAAATAATTGAATATACGGGGTTATCCAGGAAGGTTATCCAATCGTTTGTTGATAATGGTTCATTGAAGTTTATAAATACCAATATGTCAGGTAATACAAATTTACGCTATGCCTTTATGACTTCCGAGGTTGATAAATTCCTTGAAAGAATCCAGCAGACCATGACGGAGGGCAAAAAATGAGTGTTATCAAAAACATTAAGCAAAAAGTAAATATTCTTCAAATTGCCGGAAAATTAGGGATAGAAGTTAATTCTCAAAATAAGGCCAGGTGTTTTAATGGCAAATTCCATAAACACGGAGACCGGACACCTTCACTGCAATTCTACCCTGAAACACAAAGTTATTATTGTTTCGCTTGTTCTATTGGTGGAGATGTTATTGAGCTGGTCAAAACATATCAGGATTGCTCTACAACCGAAGCAATTAAAATGTTGGAGGGCTTGATATGACTGATAATATAATCCCTATTGAGACAGCAAAAAGCTATCATCAAGCTTTAATGTCAAATTTGAAATATTTAGCGGCTATTCAAGAACAACAAGGTTTTAATTTAGATACTATTAAGGGATATATGATTGGTTTCGATTCCGTGAGTAAGAGAATAACTTTCGCAATAATCAATGAAGGGATTTGTTATAACATCAAGAAATATAATTCTAAACTATCTCCCAAATACTTAAATTCTCCCGGCAGCAAAAAAATATTATGGGGAGTTGATACAATGCTGGAATCTGTTCAGGTGTTGATTTGTGCAGGTGAAAAAGATCGGCTTCATGCTATACAAAATGGTTTTACGGCGGTTTCATGCACTACCGGAGAGGGTAACTGGGATAATTCCTGGAATGAATTGTTTAAAGATAAAGAGGCTATCATCATTTATGATAATGACGAAGCCGGACGAAATGGAGCTTTAAAGGTAGCCGAAAGTTTAAAAGGTATATGCCGGATCAAAATTATTGATTTATCAGTGGTCTGTATTGAAGACAAAGAAGACTTGCAAGATTATTTCCATAAATACAAAAAGACCGCTGTAGACCTTCAGCAGTTGATCGATTCAACTGATTATCAGGAACTTTTAGTTAAACCAGAACAAGAACTCAAAGATTCTATAGTTCTGACTGAACAACAAAAAGCAGATTTGTTCGGAGTTTTTCAGGGGGTACAGGGAAAGATCAATAATAACTTCCCGGAATTATGGCCAGTTATAAAAATATGTATGTCAATTCTATTGCAATTAAGAATAGCTGATATAACAAATCCTTTTTCATTAATGCTAGTCGGGCAGCCTAGCGGCTCAAAAACTACACCTATCGATATTTTTAAAGAACTTGATCTTGCATATTACGCTGATTCATTCACTCCGGCAGCTTTTGTCAGCAACAATGCCAGTAGAAGTGAAGAACAACTTCAAAAAATTGATATGCTGCCAAAACTTAAAGGCAAGGCACTATTAACCCCGGAATTATCAACCATTTTTTCCAAAGACGGAGACCAGCTACTCAATACCTTTGGCATTCTTACCCGGGTGCTGGATGGACAAGGATATACGACTAATACAGGCGCACATGGTCAACGAGGATATGAAGGTGATTTTATGTTTGTTTGGCTTGGTGCTACTACACCGATTAAACAAAAAATATGGGAAATAATGGGGAACATGGGAGCAAGAATATTTTTTTATAACATCACAGGTATTATCGATGATGATGACACCGAGGGAATTTACAAAATGTTACATGGGAGTAAATCTTATAGCGAAAAAATGAAAGACAGCAGAATAACCATAAAAAAATATTTTGAACATATCTATTCTTTACCAATTATTAAATGGAATGTCGATCAAAATGAAAAAATGGCTATTAAGCGAATTATCCAATACGCACAGCTACTAGCAAAGCTAAGGGCTGTTATCAGCCAACACAAGGACGACGAAGGGAATATTGAGGCAACTGCCATGCAAGAAAAGCCTTTACGCCTAAGCGTCTTGCTTGCCAATCTGGCAAAAGGTCATGCTCTGCTATGTGCGAGGGATTATATTAGTTGGGATGATATTCCAGTTATACATGAGGTAGCAATTAATTCATGTCCTCCTAAAAGGATGCAGCTAATTAAAGGATTGATAGCACATAATGGCCGACTATCTACTAAAGATATTCAATCAATACTTGATAGCTCAGATAAGCCCGCACTTAATTATATGCGACAGTTTGAAAAGCTGGGAATCTGCCGCTTAGAAATAGGCATTGGCTCTATGCCTTCGGCTATAGAATTTCAAGAAAAATTCAAATGGTTAATTGAATCTCCGCCCGGGGGGCAAAAAACTCCGGACAAATTAAATGATCAAGAAAATTTGCTCGGAGTTGTTCCAGGGGGGCGCATAGCAGAAAATAACACACCGGACTGGATGGAGGATGACAAATGGACAGAATAAAACTTGAACAACGCTTTAAGCTTGCTGAAAAGTATATGGATGATCCGGCTATCTCTACTTCCGAAAAAGAAAAGGCGATTCCGAAATTTCGGGAACTGGTTAGAATGTATTCAGAGCTTGTATATAATTAATAAAGTAAATATGTGTTATATCGGAAAAGCATTCTCTGATGTAACACTTTTACTTTATTTACTATTCGGAAAATGTTTTATTTACCTGGGACTGCTTTTTATTTTAGTCGAATATAGTTAGCATTTATTGACATGGATGTGCCTCCCACTCTTGATGTATATAAATAATCATCTGACATAAAAAGTATCTCCCCGGCAGATAATCCAGGCCTTCCATAAGCAAAAATTACATTATCAAACCCACCGTTTGAGTTTAGTACCATTATTTGATCAACTATTAAATATTCCGAATCATCCTTAGTAACATAACCATTATCTAAACGCTCAACATGTATGCGTTTTATGATTTTATTTTTCATATCAACATCATATTTCAATCGAAATAGATTCCCCTTTTTCTTATCTATACTTGCTTCTCCATTACTTTTCAATGTTACATCATTAGATTGTTGATAAATTCGAGTATCTGCTAATGATATTCCGCTTAAAAAAACAATTATAAATATGTTTATTATTATAACTTTCATGTATTTTCTCTTCTTCTCCTGGATTAACAAATAGATTATTCAATCCACTTGTTGTTTTCCGCAACTCCTACGGTTGCTTTTTATTTTAAATAAAATGAACATGAACTTTTAAATTTATTGCCCAATCAAATTGGTCTAGTGTACTTTTAACTATGTTTTTAATAATTTTAATAGTCCATTCTTGTTGCTCTTTATTTAGTGTTTCTGCTTTATTAGGTAATGATATTCCAACAATAACATCATTGTTTTTTTCATCAATTTTTATAATGTCACAATAACGTAGTTCCCAAACTTGTGTGGTTTTTACTATATCTTTATGAATGCAATATTCTAGCCATTCTGCTCTAGTTGGGATATATGGTTTATTTAAATCTTCTGCATACGAAATTTGACCTATCAAAACAAATATAATAACTATTAAAATTTTTTTCATAATGTTCTTCATTTCCCATAACGAACTGCAAGCTTATTCCCGTCATTTCCAATAGTTTTGGATTCAGTCACATGTAGATTAAACTTTATTGGTATTTCTGCATAAACTGGCAAGCAAAATACGAGGTAAACAATCAGTAACGACATTAATATTTTCACATTAGACTCCCAGTTTTCAAGTTGGCCTTGATACGATAACAATGAGACCGTGCAAGCCAGGAACCACTCTGCTCTGTCATGCATAAAAGCAATGTAAGTCTAAATTTTTCTATGGCCAATATAACTGGATTAGTACAATAACATTCTGAATAAATAACAGAGCATCTCGCTATTATTTATAGTTATATATCCGAGGAGACCTTGTAGCATAAGGATTATTTACTGATTCGGAGCTATAAGGGCTACCATATTTGCCATACTGATTATTTATACTGTCAGAGGAATACGAGCTGCCATACCTACCATATGTATTAGATACTGATTCCGGATCATACTTGTTGCTGTTCAATTTACCTAAATACTTCCCATCATAACTGTATAATTTATTGTCTGCGATAGCAAAAGCAGATACAAAAAGCAATAACAAAACAGATACAGATAAATTTTTCATGAATATTTCTCCTTATTTGATTACGTGAAAATGACAATACTAAATCAGAGTTTTGCAGAAAGATATCACTATATTATCATTGAATTATAAAAAATAATATAGGCTAAATCTAATATTGTTGCACTCATGCAACTAGCGTAAAAGCCTTTCCTGTTATATTGCATTTATGCAACAAGAAAAGATTAATGTTCTATTTGGAAAACATCTTGCTAAACTGAGACAGGCAAAGGGTTTAACTCTTGAAAAGTTAGCTTATGAAAATGATCTTTCAAAATCAACCATAAGCCGGATCGAAAGAGGTCTTGTTGATGTAAAACTATCAACACTTGCCAAGATCGCAGAAGGACTTGATATTTCCCTTGATGAATTAATGAAGGTTCAATAGAATATAAAAAATAGAAAAGACCCCTTTCGAGGTCTTCGGACTAACGGGACTACCGTTAGCGGTGTTAATCATTATTATATCAGATCGATAAACGATAGCAAGAGAAAAAAATGACAAGAGTAATAGCATATATTGATGGATTTAACTTATATTATGGATTGAAATCAGCAGGATTACGGAAATGCTATTGGTTAAATCCTAAATTATTGATTGAAAATCTGAAACTACCAACTCAAACCATTGTTAAGGTTAAATACTTTACAGCAAGAGTTTCCAAGCCTCAAGAAAAACATATAAGACAAAAAACCTATCTGGAAGCATTAGAGACAATTCCAGACCTTGAAATAATTTATGGTCATTATCTTATGAAGAAGATAACTTGTCGCTATTGTAGTAAAATATTTGATATGCCTGAAGAAAAAATGACTGATGTTAATATGGGATTGGAAATGCTCTCGGATTGTGTTAAAGATAATTATGATGTAGCTTTTTTAGTTACTGCGGATAGCGATCTGGTTAATGCTATTGATCATATTAAAGCAATTAATTCATTAAAGAAAATATATACATTTTTCCCGCCTAAAAGAAAATCATTTCAATTGAGAAATCGTTCAGATCAATGTTTTGATATTTTTGAATCGAAAATACACAAAAGTCTTTTGCCAACAAATTTGATAAGTAAATCAGGTTACCCGATTATTTGCCCTGCTAGTTGGTTATAACTTTTTTCGGGAAAGACCAGCTGGGCACAAATTGTGCCTTAAGATGTGGTGGACGTTTTTTGTTATGTCCACAGTCTAGGCATATATTCCAATAACTATTGCTCCCCTTTTATGTGGTCGATACAGGTTAACAACATATACCGTATAAGTCTTATAAATAAAAGTTTTAAGCGAAATATCCTATGTTCAATACTGGTCGATAGTGTTCAGGCTAATTCGTTATGTCCGATATCGTCCATTGTCCATGTGTATTCGGCATACTGAATAATATAAAAGTCCTTTTTGTTTTTTTGTATGGAGTTGAAGGACAGTATTTACTACAGTTAACCCTACCCCCTCCCCCGTACGCCATATATATGCAGAGATACAGTCACAAATACTTGTATCTACTTTGTATCTACCTCGGCGAAAATAGTGATAAAAACGAGCAAAACCCGAACAAAAGGAATACATAACAATAAACAGTGCAAGTCAATAACTGCAAGGGATAGGCAGTTTCAGACAAAACCAGCGAAAACTAGAAAAATCATACAATTACGGTTCGGGACCGAGGGGTCGCCGGTTCAAATCCGGCCACCCCGACCAGATTCCATTCCTAGCTTTATATAGCGGTTCAACATTGTAAAAGTTTCTTCCACGGTAAAAGCCTTTCCAACAATTTCATTAGTACTACCATCAATCAAAAGGAACGTCGGCACGCGCTCAATACCTCGGTTTGTTGCCAATTCGGTTGCGCCTAGATCAACACTTACATTAATTACCTTCCCCATTCCAGGCAGCAGGCTTTTCTCCGCAAACTCCTTCATTTCAGGACAACTCGGACAGGTATCACTAATAAATACCTCATAATAAACACCATTTACAAAAGTATTTACACTACTATCTTTCTCATCAATAATTAACGGACCATTATCAACATACGCTTCAATCTCTTCTTCAAGCGCATCCCCTAGCTCAACAAATGCTTGTTCTTCAACATTATTCGATATCTCAGCATCTTCTTTTGTCTCAGCATTCCCACTAAAGCTAACATCAAAAAAAGACATTTGTTCCGATTTCTTTTTCATAAACATGCTCCTTCTTCTTTTTACCTCTTATTATTTTATAACTCTTATTTTCAACAAGTAAACAACTTTTTTTGCAAAATCAATATCACTTCGTTATAATTAGCATATGATTACAGAAATATGTAAAAACAACTTCATTGATGCCCACACAAAATGCTGGAACTGCAATCAAGAAATATCAAGCATAGACAGTTACTGTAAATATTGCGGCAAAGGCCAGGGGAAAAACATTTCCTGGCAATATAAGCCATGGGGCATTATATTTCTCACGGTCTGCGCACTCGGACCATTCACTATTAAATATGTGTGGAAAACCCCGCAATTATCCAAAAGAGCTAAAATAATCTATACCTTCTTAATTATTGCAATTACCATCTATTTTTTCAATAAGCTCTATACATCAGTCAACGAATATTATGCGCTAGCACTACAGCTGATCCCTCAGTAATATCGCTATTAACTAAAACCAACTAACACTCCCTTCCTGCCATTTAATTGCACCATCATATTGGAAACCTTATCTCTATTTTTCCCAATACAAGTTAATCCATAAAACACTCGATATTGAGGTCAAGGGAGAGGCAATTAATGAAAAGATGCAAATATTAATATTTTAAAATATATTAATTGGGGGAAACTGTAAAAAAAAGAGAAAAACCATAATGATTACATTATGAATAATGAATAAAAATATAAGGAGGAATTAATTATGAGTATGAAAATTGTAGAAAACAACCCACCAGTAGGGCCGGTAATAAAGGCAAAACCTAAAACAGAGACATTTACATCTATGTTTAATCCTGGTGCAGCTTATACTGCGACTATATCGCAAGAAGGTGTAGCAGCAACAGCCGGAACCGCAGCAAATCGAATAGAGAGTGAATCATCACCCGTTGTAATTTCAACGAAACCGAAAACCGAAAATAAGCCAGGAGGATTCTGGTCAAAATTAAGAGACACAATTATAAATAGTTTACACACTGCTGGCGAAGATATTAGGAATGCCATTAAATCTGTATCCAGCGCTATTATAAATGCAGCAAAAAGCATGTTTGCATTTTTAGGAGGAGACAAAAAGGTCGCAAACACAGATACGCCAACAGTTGCAACACCTGAAACAATGGAACCCCATTATAAAAATAAGCTACCTGGACTTTCAACAGAGGCTATTGATGAAATTAGAAAATCGTTAGACAAGGTCGCAAACACAGATACGCCAACAGTTGCAACACCTGAAACAAAGGAACCCGATTATAAAAATAAGGTACCTAGACTTTCAACAGAGGCTATTGATGAAATTAGAAAATCGTTAGGCAATGAACCTCATGATGAAAACAAGCTAGGTGAGAGGTTATTGAATGAATTAAAAAGTGAGAAGTTATTTTATGAATTAAAAAATCGTTAGATTAGGGGGGAAATTTAATAACAGCCCATCAAAACAAACACAATACTGAGAATTTTTTGATAATGTTAAAACATTGATATAAAAAATACTTTAGAGCAAAACACCAAGCGCCATCTTTGTCCAACGACTTAGATGGCTTTTTTATAAATACATCCGTATTTGCTTTTCACATCCACCAAATTATATAATAGAATACCTAAATAGAGATAGAAACACCTAACCTGGAATAAAACCCGGACTTATCTATATCTCCCAGATCAACACTCGCCGGCTTAATACGAGAATTAAATTCTTTCTCGCCATTAACTACCCGAACTAAGTAACCGGCTTCTCCATACCCCTGAAGAAAAGGTAAAATATCTTGTTTATTATTAACAAATGCGCCTATATAGGCATTTGCAGGAAGACCTATAAGATTCCCGGAACTATCTTTCCCGTAAAGAAGATCTACAAAACCAGCTAATCCGAATCTAAACCCAAACAGACTTTCATTGGTAAATACCTGCCCTTCCAAAGCATAAGAACTAACTTTAAAAGTATCTTCCCCAAAATTTTGCCCTGCAAAAGAAAATACTGCTGCCTTGATAGTAGTTTCTTCAAGTTTTGAGATAAGGACCCTGACAGAATAGGTATCGCTTATGCGAAACTCAGTCCCGGCACCAAAACCTTTATTATTAACATAGTTCGAGTAGATTCCATTAATTGTAATTAACGCTTGCGATGAGGTAGCAGAAATAAACGTGATCAGCAAAGCCAAAACCATACAGTTAATTTTCATAGCACCCTCCCTCAAAAAACCAACTTATGCTGGCAGGATTGTAGCATAAAATCCCCTGTTATCAACTCAGCCTTTTATAGCCTCGGATTATGTTTTTTTTACTGTCCCAGTGTAAAATAAAAAATCGCGCCTTTGCCTTCTTCGCCTTCAGCCCAGATCTCGCCGATATGTTTTTTCACTATAGCATGTACAATCGCCAATCCTGTACCATATCCATCGCTCTCGGAAAGAGCTCCCTGAAGTCTATAAAAGGGCCGAAATAACTTATCGGAATATTCATTCTTAAAGCCTATACCATTATCTTTGATGTAGTAGATTGTTTTATTGTCTTTGGTAATTGCACCGAACTCTATATTGAACTGCGGTTTATCTTTTGTGAATTTGAACGCGTTATCAATCAGATGTTCTATGATAATAGTTACAAATCTCTTATCAGCGAAAGCTGTAACATCCGGCTCAACCGTTATCTCACCCGTACGGCTACCAGCGGTTATTTTTATTCTATCGACTACTTCTGAAACAATGCTGCTAAGATTAACTTCTTCCCTAGTCGGCACATCTTTCAGTAACGACAAAATATTTCTAATAGTATCTACCATAAATTCTATTTTTTGTATGGAAACATGAGATCGCTCGATATAGGAGATTCCCTCAGGATCACACTGATTAATCTTAATTTTTTCTGACAACAGCGAATTAAATCCATCGATACTTCTAAGAGGGCTATAAAGGTCATGAGTAATACTATAGGTTAAGGATTCAAGTTCTCGATTTGTCGCCTCTATTTGTTCCGTACGCTCTAAAACACTTTTTTCAAGTGTGGCGGAAAGTACTCTGCATTGATTTTCTATTGTTTTTAAATGGGTAATATCTGTAAACACCGAGACGACACCGATGGTAGTTGTGTCCGCCGACTTAATTGAAGCTGCAGTCAAATTGACCCATATTGAATCAGATCCGGGCGGTTTTATGCTAAGTACCATCCCTATTATTGGCTCTCCTCGAAGAGCATGAAGCGCCGGAGCATCTTCATCTTCAAGTTTTGTTCCATCTTCTCTGGCTACATCTAATTGACTGATACGTAGCGGCTCTCCTATTTGGGGATTACCAAATATATTCTTCGCTTTTTTGTTGAATGTTACAATATTACCGTCAATGTCACTAATAATAATCCCGTCCGCAATTGAGTTAAGGGTAGCGTTAAGCTCAGCAACATGTTTTTGTAATTCTTCATATATTTTTTGTTTTTCATTTTCAAGCGCTTTTCTTTCTGTGATATCGATGTCAACAGCTAGTCCTTCGGTTATATTACCCTCGGAATCCCTTATCGGTGCTGAGCTGATGAGTAAAGTTCCATAAGAGCCATCCTCCCTCTCGATAACGATCTCCTCATCTCTAACGATTTCCCCACTCCTGATTGATCGCGATAATGGCCATTCTTCCGGCAAATATCTTCGTCCATCAGGACGAAAGGCCTTGAACTTCTTATACTCCTCAATACGACTGAGAGGACTAGTAGGCTGCTTCCATATCTTTTCGATCTCCGTGTTCCAGTAATCCATTTTTCCTGAGGGAGCCTCAACAATAATAACACCCACCGGCATTTGCCCAATAACAGCATTCAACAACGCCTTTTCCTTCTCAAGCTGGAAGGTTCGATCCTTTACTCGCTGTTCAAGTTCTTCGGTTAAATGATCCTGTGATTTATTATAAAATACATTCCCAGTCCTTTTATACTCAGATATATTTTCCTCAAGTTTGAAAATTGTTTCCCTTAATGCTGAGTTTTCTTGTTTCAACTCAGATAGTTTCTGCTCCGATTTCACGGCTTCCTCAAGACATGTCTGTAACCTTTCTGATAATTCTTGGGTAGACTTTTTCCCCCTCGAATTTATGTTTTTTTCACTCACAAAATTAACTCCTTGTAATATTATAATTCCACCTGAACATTACAATATATTATTTTGAATTACAAGAATCAACTGTTTAATTTTAATGGGGTAACGAGAACTTTATCAATTTTACGACCATCTGTGTCAACGACCTCAAAACGAAAACCGTCCCACAAAAAATGAGCAGAAGTCCTGGGAATATCCCCGAACTGGAGGGTAACAAATCCAGCAATAGTAAGATAAAGGTTTTTATCTTCTTCCGGCATACGCTCTATTTGAAATAGCTCTTTAAATTCTACGATGGTAAAATCGCCGTCAATCAGCCATGATCCGTCTTCTCGCTGCACTGCTTCCGGTTCCATTCGAGGTTCGTTCGCAGGATGCAATTCGCCGATAACAACTTCTAATATATCATTAAGCGTAACAATGCCCTGGACAACACCATATTCATCAACCACGATCGCGGTATGAACGCCGGATTCCTTAAACATTGTCATAACTTTGAGAGCCCGCATACCTTCCGTAACAAAGAGAGGTTGTTGGAGAATGGATCTCAGACGGGATGCCTTTATGTCGCATCCTATGGAAAACAAAGATTTTAAATGGACAATACCTAAAACCTTATCTAATGTGCCGTTACATACCGGAAACCGCGAAAAATGGCTATTAAGTATTGTGTCAGAAATTTCCTTATCAGCGTCGTCGATATTAATCCAGACAACTCTATTGGCAGGGGTCATTAAAGAATTGATTCTTCTATCGTCCAACATGAACACCCGCTCAACGATTTCAGTTTCCACTTTTTTCAGTATTCCCTCCCTGGCACCCTGCTCAATAAGAACTTTAATTTCCTCTTCTGTTACCGGAGTTCCCTTAGAAGGTTTGATGCCAAACAAGCTCAGGACTATATTGGTTGAAAATCCGAGGAAACGGACAACAGGATGAAATAGTCGCGACAGGAAATCAATTGGCCTAGCGACCTTTATAGATATCTTTTCCGGGTTTGTCATGCCTAATCGCTTTGGCACAATTTCTCCAAAAACCAGTGTAAAATATCCGATAATAATAACAACAATACCGATACCAAGCACATTGCTGTATGGCTCCAGACTAGGGATATCAGCTAAATAGGACGATAATTGTTCTGCGATCGTAGCCCCACCGAACGCACCGGACAAAATGCTGACCAGAGTAATCCCGATTTGGATAGTAGAAAGAAAACTATTAGGGGTTTTGGCAAGTTTAAGCGCTGTAGCTGCCTTGAGATCTCCTTTTCTGGATAGTTCCTGAAGCTTCGTTTTTCTTGAAGATATTATGGCAATCTCAGCCATGGCAAGTATCCCGTTGAACAAGATCAAACCAGCAACCGCTATGATTTCTACAATTACCATCTTATACATAAAACCATTCTTCCCCTTTTATAAAAAGCTATATAACAAAAGAATATTATACATCAAATAGAGATAATATAACATCTTAAACATTTGAAATACAGTAGTTCTAATTATAAAGAGCAAAGGTTAACAGAAATAGTTAGTGAGTTAAAAAAATAAACAGTCTGCATCAAGTAATCATAAAAAAACATCTCCAAACTGACAAAAACAGGTCAAAATCCAACAAATGGATACAGTTATCCTGTA
>Ga0154521_116_pt1 | contig 28432 bp, 30 predicted proteins | sample RifGroE2_FD_105664 | JGI IMG/M metagenome (GOLD analysis project Ga0154521, IMG submission 105664) | Candidatus Margulisbacteria bacterium GWE2_39_32
AGTCTTAAAGAAGATCGAGACCCTTTTAGCAGTGAGTTTATACTTCCTGCATTTTGCGGTAGCTTCCTCAATATTTTTGACCATCTCGGCAAATACCATGGACTTCTCCTTCGTGGCTTCAAAGGTTCTGGCTTTGCTAATCGATTGGTAGTTGTCCTTCTTTGTCAGATCCAGAGAGAACACCATCTCTCCACGCAGTTCCTTGTATATTTCCAGCTCTCGTTTGGTGAGGTAGTGATTGATAAAACCAATCGGTTTCATCACAAAATCATAAGCCGTCGTACACTGGTATTTGCGAAGCAAGGACGAAGTACTGGGACCAATACCCCAGACTTTCTCAATCGGGGTTTTCTGCAAGAGAATATGAATGTACTTACCTTTGACACAAGTAATTCCGTTAGGTTTTCTGAATTTCGAACAGAGCTTTGCCAGTGATTTTGTCAGACTGACCCCGATAGAAACCCCGATATCCAGCTCTTTCCGTATATCTGACTGTATTTTTCGGGCGATCTCTTCATAGCCGAGATTATGCACTCGGCGTAGGCCGGTAATATCGGCAAAGGCTTCGTCGATTGAGTATTCTTCCACCGCAGGCGTATATCTACGCATAATACTAAACATGCGCTTGGCGAACAGCATATACGCCTCGTAGTTCCCAGGCAGAATGATGCATTCCGGATAAGTGCGCCTGATCTGGTTCATCAGCATGCCTCTTGTTATCCCCAAGGCTTTCGCTTCATAGCTGACAGCTATTGCCATGCCGCGTTCATGCCCGGTTACTACTGGCTTGTTCTTATACGCAGGATTAAGTGCTTGTTCGACAGAAGCAAAAAAACCGTCACCATCAGCATGAAGGATAGCTGTGGGCCAAGAAGATATTATTAATGGCTGGTTACGCATAATTCCTCACACAGGATATGACCACTCCCGCGATAACTAACTCTTCTTTTGCATAGATATCCGGATACTTTGCATTGGCTGCCTGGAGATAGGCTTTGCCATTTTCCATCCGATAATATTTCATGGTCCACTCACCATCCACCTGAGCGATTACAATATCTCCCGGAGCTGGGGTTCTCCCCTTTTCCACCAGCACAAAATCTTTTGGCAGGATACCCGCACCGATCATCGAGTCGCCGCTTACTTCAAGCATATAGGTAGCTGATGGCTTACGGATAAGGAACTCATCGAGGCTGAGGCTTTGGCGCAGCTCTTCTTCCTCTGGTGCTGGAAACCCTGCAGAGATAGATCCCAGAAGCTTGGTTTTATCATGAAATTTGGGGGTGGTCAGTAATCTGCCCTTAGTGCCCCTTGTCATATAGCCAGTTTCTACGAGCTTATTGAGAAGGTAGAGCGCAGTATTACGTGAAGAATAGTTAAATATCCCGGCAGTTTCGCTAAGACTAGGTATACGCTGATTTCTATAATAGAAATCTTTTATCGTCTGTAAAGCATTTTTAAGGTCTAATCGTTTTGCCATAGTACGATTGTACTATATATACGGCAAAATGCAATGAGATTTTTTGTCCGCTGATCTCATTTCCGCGTAGTTCTGTTTTCTCTTCTTCACTCTTTTTGGGAGAAGGTAAATCTCCTAATCATTATCAGAATAACATTCAGATAGCATATCTGCTGGCAAAGGATCATTAAAATCACCATGAATAATGATTTGCCTTTTTGCTAAGTCTTCTTTCCGAGTCAACCATGTACCACTTATAATACCTAGGCTAGCACACAGAAATTATCATACTTTACACATTGAAGTAAAGATAACGCGCAAAAATATGCTTACAGCTTAAGCTGAAATCTGATCATCCTGTTCCTGATTAAATATAACGCTAAGTTACCTGAAAATAGAGAATAGCCTGAGTATCCCTTAGTATTTATCAGGAATTGAACACATTTTGGATGTTTTTCAGTAGTGTGATAACTGCAAAAAATTCTGTATTCATAAATCTCAGAATCTATTGTATAATAGGCATGCGTTCCATAGAGCGGGAGTAGCTCAGTCGGTAGAGCATCAGCCTTCCAAGCTGAGGGTCGCGAGTTCGAATCTCGTCTCCCGCTCCATAGTTTGCCTTGATGAACAGTATCAGGCAAGTATATGCCTGAAACCACTATAACTGTTCATGATGTTTGAGCGCTCGTAGCTCAGTTGGATAGAGCAACGGCCTTCTAAGCCGTAGGTCGGAGGTTCGATTCCTCTCGAGCGTACCAATTATGTTGGTGAAAGTAGCTCAGCTGGCAGAGCTCCGGATTGTGGTTCCGGTTGTCGCGGGTTCGAGCCCCGTCTTTCACCCCACTTAATGTGCCTGTAGCTCAGTAGGATAGAGCAACGGACTTCGAATCCGTGTGTCGGAGGTTCGATTCCTCTCAGGCACGCCAAGCCACTAAAGGAGGCCATACTTTTGTTTAAGAAAATTCTTATTGCGAATCGTGGAGAGATAGCTGTTAGAATTATCAGAGCTTGTCGTGAGCTAGGTGTTAAGACTGTTGCCGTTTATTCGGAGGTTGACAAGTCTTCGCTGCATGTTGAATTGGCTGATGAAGCTTTTTGCATCGGACCGGCGGCACCTCAACTAAGCTATCTCAACATCCCGGCTATTATTTCTGTTGCTGAGGTTACCGGAGCGGACGCGATTCATCCCGGGTATGGCTTTCTGGCAGAGAATGCAAAGTTTGCAGAAGTCTGTAGCGCGCATAAGATTAATTTCATCGGACCTACGGTAGAGAATATTCGTCTTATGGGCGAAAAAGCTACAGCGAGAGAAACAATGATAGCGGCTAAAGTTCCTGTCGTTCCGGGGTCAGACGGGATAGTCGATGGAATAGAGCCTGTTTTGGCATTAGCGCAGAAAACCGGATATCCAATAATTATCAAGGCTTCTGCCGGTGGCGGCGGAAAAGGAATGAGAGTAGCCCAGAATGATGAGGAAGCTCAAAAGTTCTTGGTTACTGCCCAGGCTGAAGCAAAGTCAGCATTCGGAAATGCTGATGTCTATGTAGAGAAATATTTGGTAGAACCACGGCATATTGAATTTCAAATCCTGGCAGATACTTATGGGAATGTGATTCACCTTGGTGAACGTGATTGTTCAATACAAAGGCGCCATCAGAAACTTATTGAAGAAGCTCCTTCTCCGGCATTAAACCCGGATCTTCGTCGAAAAATGGGAGAATCTGCTGTACTTGCAGCAAAAGCAGTAAATTATGTAGGTGCTGGCACAATTGAGTTCCTGTTGGACCATGATAATAATTATTATTTTATGGAAATGAACACGAGGATTCAGGTGGAACATTGCGTAACTGAGATGGTGACCGGTATCGATCTGATAAAAGAACAAATAAAGATCGCATCTGGAGATAAGCTTACTATTTCACAGGATGATGTTAAGATAAATGGGCATGCGATAGAGTTTAGAATTAATTGTGAAGATTTTTATAAAGGATTTATTCCTGTTCCTGGAACGATTAATTTGTTTTTGCCGCCAGGGGGGCCCGGTGTTCGCGTTGATACGCATATTTATCCGGGATATAAGGTTCCGTCCAACTACGATTCAATGTTAGCAAAACTGATTGTATGGGGTAGGACAAGAGCTGAAGCTATTGCTCGGGGAGAGCGTGCTTTAGATGAATTTATCATTGACGGGGTTCCTACTGTTATTCCTTTTCACCAAAAAGTGCTTGCTAACGCTTTTTATCGAAAAGGTGAAGTTTACACTGACTTCGTACCGCGAAGAATTTTAATTGATGAAGAAAAAATAGGTTAGAAATATATGGGAAAAAGAAATACTGCTCGAAGGCTGGCTATGCAATGCTTATATCAGCTTGAGATAAAACAAAATAATTTTGATGAAATACTTAATGATACCATTATTAGCGCTAATTATATCGAGGCTACGAAAGACTTTGCTCTGATACTTACTAAGGGGACCTACGAGAACTTAGGCAGTGTAGATGAAATAATAAAGAATAAGTCGAAAGACTGGAGCTTCGACAGAATAGCTAAGATTGATAAGAGTATTCTACGAGTAGCAATTCACGAAATGATCAATATGGATACCCCGGTTTCCGTTGTTATAAATGAAGCCATTGAAATGGCGAAAAAGTACAGTACAGAGGAATCTGTTAAGTTTATCAATGGGATATTAGGGAACATAAAACCAAACGGCGTAGAGAAACGTTAGTTAGGTCCCATTGTAAATAATTTGGTCATAGCCTAAATAAATTATAATGTAACAGGTTGTTCAAGATGTTTACAGGTATTATCGAGGAACTTGGTAGTATTAACAGAATAAGTAAAAAGGGTGATTTTTTTTCATTAGAGGTTAATGCCGTAAGTGTTCTCGAAGAAACCGAGGTTGGCGATAGTATTTCAGTTAACGGCGTTTGCTTAACGGTTACCTCTCTCACCGAAAAGTCTTTTCATTGTGATGTTATGAGCGAGACTATCCACAGGTCCGTACTTCAACATTTGTATGTAGGGGCAAAAGTTAATCTTGAGCGGTCGCTTACTCTTCGTAGCCGGTTAGGCGGACATCTTGTTTCCGGGCATGTCGATGGAATAGGTGTTATATCTGTCATAGAATTTCGAGATAACAGCCAGCAGTTTACAATAAAAACAGCAAAAGATTTATTGCTTTTTATTGCACCAAAAGGATCTGTAGCCATTGATGGGATTAGCTTAACCGTGGTTGATGTGCAGGGTGATTCTTTTTCTGTTTCGATAATTCCTCATACAATCAAAAATACCACTCTCCATGACAAGAGACAGGGCGACAAAGTAAACATTGAGGTTGATTTGTTAGCTCGGTATGTAGTAAATTATATTGGAAATAATAATAAGAATCATATCAGTTGGGAAGATATAGCAAAGGCAGGATTTTAATGGTGAAAAACGTTTTTAATAATATACCTGATGCCATAAAAGATATCGCGAATGGCAAAATGTTGATCGTCGTCGATGATGAAGATCGTGAAAACGAAGGCGATTTGGTAATGGCTGCGCAGATGGTAACACCGGAAGCAATTAACTTTATGATAAGTAAAGCCAAAGGTCTGGTTTGCGTTCCGATAACACCTGAAAAAATGCAAAGGTTAAAAGTGCGGGAAATGGTGAGCAACAACACCGAGTCTCAGAAAACTGCCTTCACCGTATCGGTTGATGCGTCGCCGGTTCATGGTGTTACTACCGGAATATCTCCGGCAGATAGAGCTAAAACTATCCAAATACTCGTTAATGAGAATTCTCTTCCGGAAGATCTTGTTTGTCCTGGTCATATTTTCCCGCTTCTTGCAAAAAGGGGAGGCGTTCTTAAACGTGCCGGACATACTGAGGCGGCTGTCGACTTAGCTCGTTTTGCCGGTCTCATTGAAGCCGGAGTTATTTGTGAGATCATCAACGAAGACGGAACGATGGCACGACGGGATGCCTTGTTTGATTTTGCCAGGATGCATGATCTGAAAATTATCACTATTAAAGATTTAATACAATATCGGACCAGGACTGAGATATTTATAAAGAGAATGGCGAGTGCAAGTTTGCCCTCAGAATTCGGGAATTTTGTTATGATTGGGTATGAAAGTGCCTTAAGCAGCGATCACCATGTCGCAATCGTTAAAGGCGACATAAAAAACAAAAAGAACGTTCTTGTCCGGGTACACTCAGAATGTATGACCGGAGATATATTTGGTTCATATCGTTGTGATTGCGGAGTACAGTTACACCATGCCCTTGATAAAATCGAAGAAGAAGGGCTCGGCGTTGTTGTCTATTTGCGTCAAGAGGGCAGGGGCATTGGTCTTATCAATAAGCTGAAAGCTTATGAACTCCAGGAATGTGGAAGAGATACTGTCGAGGCTAATGAAGACTTGGGTTTCTCTCCTGATTTACGCGACTATGGAATCGGTGCACAGATACTGGCTGATTTAGGGTTGTCGTCAATTCGATTAATGACCAATAACCCCAGAAAAATCGTTGGATTGGAAGGTTATGGGTTGGAAATAACGGAAGTCGTCCCGATAATAACAACTCCGAATGAGCACAATAAGCGGTACTTACAGACTAAGGCAGAGAAAATGGGACATTTATTGTAAATTATTGTTAATTATTATATAATTAATTTCTTGAGCAGGCCTTGTTAATAATCTGGGATATTTTTTGTTAAGGAATTTAATTTTTTTAGTTCCTCAATTTAATAATTATAGACGGAGAAAATAGATGCCTAAGGTATTTGAAGGACAATTATCTGCAACCGGGAAAAAATTTGCAGTTATAGTTGCCAGATTTAATTCTTTTATATCTCAGAAATTACTCGAAGGAACAGTAGATTGCCTATCACGCCATGGCGGTCAGGATGAAAATATCGAAATAATCTGGGTTCCTGGTGCTTTTGAAATACCTCTATTTGCTAAAAAGCTGGCTACAAAGAAAAAATATGATGCAATAATCTGTCTGGGAACTGTTATCAGAGGGAGCACTCCTCATTTTGATTATGTTGCGGCAGAAGTATCAAAAGGGGTAGCTCATGTATCCTTAACTGAAGACGTTCCTGTGATTTTTGGTGTGCTTACAACTGATACGATTGAGCAGGCAATAGAGCGTGCTGGTACAAAATCAGGTAATAAAGGCTGGGATGCAGCACTAGCCGCAATAGAATGTGTAGATCTTTCTTCACAAATTAAATAGTGATCTTCTGAAAGGGGAATATGGCCAATGGCTAGAGTCTTACTCGAAAATGTAACAAAAAAATTTGATGATAATATTGTGGTTCATAAGTCGAATTTGGAAGCAAAAGATAGGGAGTTTCTTGTTCTTGTCGGTCCTTCAGGTTGTGGAAAAACGACAACCCTCCGTATGATAGCAGGCCTTGAGGAGATAACTGAAGGGAGAATATATATCGGAGACAGAGACGTGACGAATGTTCACCCTAAAGATAGGGACATTGCCATGGTATTTCAGAACTACGCCTTATATCCTCATATGACAGTAAGAGAAAATATGGCATTTGGCCTTAAGTTGCGCAAAATAGCCAAGAAGGTAATTGATGAACGGGTTGCGGAAGCAAGTGGCATGTTAGGCCTCGAAAATTACCTTGAGAGAAAGCCAAAGCAATTATCCGGTGGACAGAGGCAGCGAGTTGCACTTGGAAGAGCTATCGTACGTCATCCTCAAGTATTTTTGATGGATGAACCTCTCTCAAATCTTGATGCCAAGTTAAGGGTGCAGACGAGAGGCGACCTTAAAAAAATGCATGCTCGACTGGATAGCACGATTATTTATGTTACCCACGATCAGGTTGAAGCTATGACCTTAGGTAATCGAATTGTTATTATGAAAGACGGAGTTATTCAGCAAGTTGACCAACCTATATCTATTTATGACAATCCTAGGAATATCTTTGTTGGTGGTTTTATCGGGTCTCCCTCAATGAACTTTATAAATGGAATGTTAGTTAAAGAAAAAGATATTTTTATATTTGATACCGGAGCCGTCCGATTCAATTTAAATGGACTTGGGCTTGATGATAAATTACAAGAAACTATTGGCAAAGATGTCGTACTTGGCGTGCGTCCGGAAGATATCTATGACGAGAATACTGCAAAAAGCCTTAATTTTACCGGGAGTGAACACCAGGTTGAGGTAGAATTTTCTGAATTGTTGGGCGCTGAAACGTATCTTCATATTTGTCTGGGAAAAGAGCAGATGGTTGTTAAAGTTGATCCCCATATCTGTCCACAAATCGGTGAAAAAGTAAACGTTGTAATGAACCTTAAAAAAATGCATCTTTTTGATAAAGTCAGCAGTGAAGTAATTATATAATAATAAATGAAATGAGTTTTTAGATTATAGCCCCGCACGGAACGCCATAGCTATCAAGCTAAGCAACTTTTAGCACCTCCAAGTGAAAACTTGGGGGTGCTGTGAGTATTATTAGTCTATCTTCTATTCGCGGTTTAGTTTTTTGTTTATTCTTTTTACAGAGCCGAGCTAACTGCTTCAATAAATATGCTAAGAATCTCTTATGCGCTTCATATCCGGAAGATAAAGCAAGTGCCCATTTATAAGCTAATGATTTACCAAATTGTACTATTTTATGATAGCTATGGTATTCTGGAGAAGAGAGGTTAAGGCTGTGATAGAGCATAGCCAATATTGTAGCCATAATCAGCTTCCCTTGCACCTCACAAAGCACTCTGGATTTTTTTGCTGAATGTATCTTGTGAAGCTTTAATACAGACTTCCATACCTTAAATATCAATTCTATTTGCCATCGTATCCTATAGAGAGTGAATACACCCTCAAAATTATATTCTTCTGGAAGATTGGTTATATATAACGTATAATTTAGAAATTGCCGGTACTCATCGGATAAGGTATTCTCTCTGTGACTCCTTTTAGCCTTTTTTACTCTTTCCTGGATTGCTTGCTCTGGTGCCCGCTGACCGATAAGTCGCCATACTCGATCACCTATCATTATTTTAATATCAACATTCTGCCGTTCTGTCGATAATATTTTTTTTAAATCTATACGATTGCCTAACAAATCATAAAAAATCACTCCATACTTTACCTTGCTTATAAAATAATTTCCTGATTTATCTATTTCTTCAAAGGTGTTTTGCTTATAATAGCCAAGGTCTTGCAAATATAACGTCCCTTTTCTTTCTGCCAACTTTTTCTCTCTGACCTGTTCTGCTAGTCTTGTTACGTCAGCATTTCTCCAGTTGCCTATTTTTAGCTGCATCTCTCCTTTGACAAAATCATAAGTATAGAATAATTTCATTACTGCTGTTGATGCGCTTCCTCCTACTTATAATGGACTGAGAAAATCGGACAGGTATTGAAGAAAAGAAGACTCCCTGAAAAAATAGATAATATATGAAGGGAGTTTTAACGATGGGAAAACGAGGAAAGCATTATAATGACGAGTTCAAGGCGAAGGTAGTACTTGAGTTACTGAAAGAAGAGCAAACGCTCAATGAGGTAGCTTCCAAATATGGGGTGCATCCGAAAAGCCTGGGGGATTGGAAGCAACAATTCATGGAGAATGCCGCACTGGCCTTCAATCCTGAAAAGGTGGTTAGCAAGTATAAGGAAGAACTGAAAGAACGGGACCGGAAAGAAGATCATCTCTATAAACAAATAGGAATCTTAACAGCCGACCTGGACTGGGCGAAAAAAAAAGTTAAGGAACTTGGACTTGAATAAGAAGAAAGAATTGATATCCATGGCTGATGACCTATCAATCGTGCGTCAGTGCAAGCTCATAGGGTTTACCAGAAGCACATATTATTATGAGGCTGTACCTGACTTTTACCCCGAAGAACTGAAGATAATGGAAGAGATAGATAAGATATATACAGAGATGCCGTTTTATGGGTATCGCAAGATGTATTGGGAACTGAAGAATCTGGGCTACAATGTCGGCAGGGATCGCACGCTCAAGTACATGCAACATATGGGGATTGAAGCCATCTACCCCAAGCGGAACAAGCATACTACTGTGCGGGACAAAGAGCATTTGGTGTATCCGTATCTGCTCAAAGGGATGGAGATAACAACGCCGAATCAGGTCTGGGCAACAGATATCACGTATTTACCGCTCACGAATGGATTCTGTTATCTTGTGGCAATCATCGACTGGTATAGCAAGAAGATTCTGAGTTGGAAACTATCGCTTACACTTGACCGGCGCTTTTGTATTGAGGCCCTTAAAGAAGCGATCGAAAGGCATGGGAAACCTGAGATATTCAATACTGACCAGGGCTGTCAATTTACCAGTACGGATTTTATTCAGGTTCTGGTCGATAACGGGATCAAGATATCGATGGATTCCAAAGGGCGTGCCCTCGACAACATCGTGATCGAACGCTTCTGGCGTACGCTCAAATATGAAGATATCTATATCAAGAAATATCAAACAATAAAGGAGGTCAAGGCAGGCTTACAGGCATACATGGTGTTGTATAACACTAAAAGACGGCACGAGACCCTGGAGTATAAAACTCCTGATCATGTTCACCGTCATGCAGCTTGAAGGAGTCTTCTCTCTGAATAAAGCTGTCTTGACTTGTCAGTCCACCATAATTCTCCGTGTTTACCAAAAAATATCGCTCTAGCTAACGCATTCATTGCTTCACCCTTATTTAATCCCCGGTGGATTTTGCGACGCAAAGATTCACTTGAAATATAATCTAGAACAAAGATAGTTTTTTCAATCCTTCCCATTTCGCGTAATGCTGTAGCAAGACTATTTTGTCGTGAATATGACCCAAGTTTTCCCATAATAAGAGAAGCGGATACAGTCCCTTCACGAATAGAATGTGCCAATCGTAGTACATCATTATAATTTTCTTTGATTATCTTTATATTAATCTGTCCACGCAGTATATTCTCTAAATTGTTAAAGTTAGGAGGTTTTTCTATAAAATACAATTTTGAATCAGTTAAATCTCGAAGTCGTGGTGCAAAATTAAATCCAAGCAAGTGTGATAATCCAAAAACTTGATCAGTATAACCAGCTGTGTCAGTGTAATGTTCCTGAATATCGAGATCTGTCTCGTGATGTAGTAGTCCATCAATAACATGAACGGCATCACGAGCATTTGTATTGATAACCTTAGTATGAAAGCTGGAAAATTGGTCACTAACAAAATCCAATGATTTAAGAAGTGTAGGTGTATATTTTCGCAATGTATAAAATTTTCTCTCTAATAAATCTAAATAGTCATAATCCACAGGTCTTGCTAGTTGCTTAGCTTCAGTAACCGAAGTCACAAGTTGATCCCACGGCATTATGGCTTCGATGGCAACGAACGGGTCAATTCCATTGATTCTAGCATTGATCAGCGCAGTTCCTAGGTCTGCATAATGAACAACCTTTTCATTGATCGATTTACCATTTTGTTTTTGAATTTCTTCGTGTGCTTTACGTCCTTTCGATAGCAGCGACATAATTTGCCGGTCATGAATTTCAAAAGCCTGATCAGTCAACTCTTGGATTAACTCAAGCAAATAAGCAACCAGGATAGCGTATTTTTTTGCATCTATAAATCGGCGTAAAGAGTGCGGTTCGTACCGGGAGCCGATTTTGGAAAGCTGGCGGAGTCTATTTGGATGGATATTCTTTATATCGACAAGCAGGTGCATATTACGTATAAAGTCAAGTTTCTCTATAATTTTCAAGAAGGATTCGGGAGAACAAGTGCCAGGCGTTTCTTTTAACCAAGCTAGATAAGTTTTGTGGCTACCAGGCATCGGGAGCAATAACTTGTCCAATAATTTAATCTGTTCCAATGACAGCGATAAATTCAGGAGCTTAAATATTTTTCCTTCAGCTCGTTTTCGTGATTCCCATACAGCCCTTTCGATAGTTGCAATTGAAGGTAAAATGATTTTCCTTTTACGCAAGTCTTCCAGGGCAAACTGAATCAAAGGTATAGGACTTCCATTAGCCATCGCTTGGTTAAATAGCACTTTCCCCAAATAATGATACTCGCTTCTGGTAAATGTTGAATATCCGTATTCTTTTCGAATTTCTTCTATATGTTCATATTTTGTAGCATCGCGATCCCCATAAAAAGCGAATGATTTCGAGTCTACCTTTATTTGACTTGCGATGTATCGGAGAGCTTGCTCCGGGATTATTTTTCCATCAGAGAGTGTCCAGCCCAGGTAACGCAATACACACAATTGCACTGCAAATCCAAGCCGATTATGATCTCTACGGTGCTGTTGAATTATTTCAAGATCATGCTGGGTAAAAGTAAACCTTCTAATTGTCTTTCACGAATCAATGCTCGTTCGAATTCTGCAAAAGCTCCCATTACGGATAGCAGAAGATTAGCCATTGGAGAGTCGTCACCTGTGAAAGTTAAAGATTCCTTCACGAATTGTATGCGAATTTTGTTTGCTGTAAGTTTTTGTACGAGGTGCCTTAAATCGTCAAGATTACGGGCAAGACGATCCATACTATGCACAAAAACCGTATCGCCTTCACGAACAAATTGCAGCATCGAATCTAGTTCCGGCCGGTTAGTATTTTGTTCCACGGTGCTTACACGTATATACCCAATATTTTGCCCTTTCATCGCAACCTCCAATAATTTGTCAGGATAAAGTCTAGGACATAACAGACGATGTGCCAATAAAAAGCCAAAACCACTCTAATCTGATATTGTTTGATTTATGGTCTGACATCAGGATAGGGTACACTTCAGCCTGACATTTATTTTGGGAAGGTAGATTTTTTTGTAAAAACCAGAGGTGATTACTTTTTTTGTGGACTCTGAAAATTCTGAACACAGTAGATATCCTGTATTAATGGAACTTTTTCTACAATTTAACTGTTTAAACAAAATAGATATAGGGCTATGGGTGTACACTGACATCCTTTCATTAATAGCAGGCTGGTAAAAAAATGAAATTTACGGAGGAAATAAATGAAAAAAATAATTGTGATTTTGGTGATGTTTTTGGTAATGCAGTCGGTATCATATAGTTTCTGGGGCATTGGTGATAAAGAAAAAAACTATTCGAGAGATGATAAGTATAGGGCTTTTTCCCATCTTTCAAGCGAGTTAACCTTAACTTCCGACCAGACGAAAGCAATAAATGCAATAAATGTTGATTTTCAAAAAGAGACAATTCCTATTGAAGGAAAAATGAAAATGCTGCGAGTGGACTTACATAATGCTTTTATTGACAAAGAGATCGATGAACAAAAGATCATCGAAATTGTCAGAAACATCGGGGAAAATGAAAATATCATTAAAGAAAAACAAACATATAAAATGTTTAAGGTTCTGAAAATATTGAATCAGGGACAAAAACAAAAATTGCAGGATTTAAGACTATTCTCAAGTTTTCTTGGTTACAACCTATATAACAAGCCTCCGAAAAAGGCAAGATAAAATGGGAACTGATTAAGTTATAGAATGCTTTACCAATTTTTAAAACACTTAAAAATGCGACAGAAAAGGAGAAAATATGAGTTTGATAATGATACAAGATGTGACGAAGGCCTATCAAATGGGAGAAAGCAAGGTTGAGGCATTAAGAGGGATTAATTTAGAGATAGATAAAGGCGCCTTTATTTCTTTTATCGGTCCTTCCGGCAGTGGGAAGACCACTCTTTTGAATTTGTTAGGCTGTTTAGATAGACCAACCGCTGGAGACATAACAATAAATGGAGTGAAAACCAATAATCTAAATCGAAAAGAAGCAGCAGAATTTAGAGGCAGCAATCTTGGATTCATTTTTCAGAATTTTAATCTGATACAAGTACTGACTGTTTATGAAAACATCGAATACCCCTTGCTAATGGTACAGAACATTCCATCAGAGGAAAGAAAAGCCAGGATACTAAACTTACTCGATAAAGTAGGTATGACTGACCAGAAAGACAAATTACCCAGCCAGATATCAGGCGGGCAAAAGCAACGGGTAGCAGTCGCCAGAGCACTGGTCACAAATCCTAAGTTGGTACTCGCAGATGAGCCAACAGCGAACCTGGACCACAAAACTGCATTCAAAATAATTGAAACGATGCATGCCATGCAAAAACTATTCGGAACAACCTTTGTTTTTGCAACGCACGACCCGAAGATTGTAGGCGAGGCAGAAATTATTTACACTCTTGAAGATGGTCTGATTACCGACAAATCAACTTCAAATAACCTGGGAGGTAACTAATATGATGAATATTTTTAAAATTGCCTGGCGTAATCTCTTACGTTACAGAAGAAGAACATTGTTGACTTCATCTTTAATAGCTATAGGTGTTGCACTGGTAATTATATTTTCCGGCGTAGGAATGTCTTTTAAAAACTCCATGATAGGAATTCTTACCAATTCATCTATAGCAGACATGCAGGTACACAAGAAAGGATATGTGGAATCAATTGACAACATCCCGCTTAATATATTTATAGATAGTACCGGGATCGATAAGATAAAAAATATTTTAACAAAAAATAAGCAGATAGAATCGTATTCATTAAGGATTAAGCTTGGGGCAATGATTAGTAATTATGCTCAAACATCAGCAATACGTTTGACTGCGGTATATCCAGACCAGGAAAATAAAACATGCCCTGCCTTGGTAGAGCGAATAAAAGGAGTTACTGATCCTAATCAATTTGTAAAACAAGGAGAAATAGTACTTCCGAAGAACCTTGCTAAAGGTCTGTCCTTAATAAAGGGATCTGAGGTTGTTATTGTTGCTACCAATAGAGATGGTTCGGTTAACGGCATGTCTTTTAAAGTGGGCGGCATTGTAGATGCTGTTCTGGGCCCACAAGGAAAAGATGGCTATATTCACCTGGAAGACGCTAAAAAACTTTTACGAATTGATGGTGATGAAATATCTGAAGTGGCAATCCGCTTAAAAGATTTTGGAAAACTGCATAAAGTGTCTGTCCTGCTTAAAAAAAATCTATCCAAAATACAAGATGAGACCGGAATGCCGATGTTCGAGGGTCACACTTGGGAGCAACTATCACCTTTCGCAAGTATCGCTAAAATAGTAGACCTTTTACTGATTACAGTCCGTATTATTTTAATATCAATTGTACTTATCAGCATTATGAACATAATGATGATGTCTGTTTATGAACGGACAAGTGAGATCGGAACCATAGCTGCAATTGGCACCCGGCCCGGAAAAATCCTTTCACTATTTCTGTCAGAAGGGATTTTCTTAGGAGTTATCAGTATTTTTATTGGAACTATTATTGGCACCGGTGTCTTATTTTTCTTAAAAACAATCAGTATCAAATTTAAATTTGGAATGATGGCAATTACGTTAACACCTGCTATTCCCTGGGGTGAAGTTGTTTTAACTGCGTTGATTGTTATTGTTATTTCAATACTTGCCAGTTTACAACCGGCGTATAAAGCTTCCAGGCTTGAGCCGGTTGATGCTTTGAGACATATTTAAGGAGGTTTTGCTCATGAGAAAACATAAATTGTATGAACTGGTTTTGATCTGTGCTTTTATTTTTACGGCTATTCCGGTATTTGCGGTAGATGCGAACCAAATACTGAAACAAGTTGATGAAAAACTAATGCCTGAGTCTTATGAATCTTACCGCAAATTGATTAATGAAGAACCGAGCGGACGCAAGAGAGAATACACCTTTTACAGCGTTAAAAAAGGAATCGACAAAATTGCTATGTATTACCTTGCCCCCGCTAGCGAAAAAGGAAGGGCGACTCTGCGTCTTGGTGAAAATATGTGGTTGTATATCCCCAATGTCGGCAAACCTATCAGGATAACCAGCATGCAATCCATTACCGGCGGAGTATTTAATAATGCTGACATTATGCAAATAGATTATCAGGCAGAATACAACGCTTCGATCAAAGAAGAAACAAAAAAAGAATACATACTTGAATTAAAAGCAAAGAGCAAAACAGTTGCTTATGACAATTTGAAAATGTGGGTTGCAAAAGAAGGCCTGATACTTGAAAAAATAGAATGTTATGGTGTAAGTGGCATGCTCATTAAGACGCTGGAGTTTAAAGAAGTTAAAGATTTCGGCGAAGGATTGGTCAGGCCTTCCGTAGTAGAAACAAATAGTCCTCTTTATAAAGGATACCGGTCATATATGATTTACCAGAAAATTAAATCAAGAAAACTTTCTGATGAAGTGTTTACATTGAATTATCTTCCAAAACTCGGAGAATTACGTTGAAAGCACAGCCGCTGATACTAAGTTTTATTGCATTGCTATGGATATTTTCAGGTTTCGCTTTTGGTCAGGATGAAGACAAAAAGCTGGAATGGAGCGGAAATTTAGACAGCAGATATTTGCTTTTACAATCTAATCAAAATTCACCTTTTTATAAAATGTCTTTTTGGAAATCGGGCAATTTATCTAAGTATCTTTCTCAATATAGGAACGATCTCTATCTTAATGCCGATTACCAGCAGGAAAATCTGGGCGTTCATATCAAAACACTATCAACCTTCTATAGTGATTCAGCTACCTCCTTTAGTTTGCTGGAGGCATATGGCAACGTCAATATTTCATCGTCTTCGTTTATGCAGATAGGCAAGCGTATCTATAGCTGGGGCAAAGGATATGCCTTTAATCCAGTGGGATATGTTAATCCGCTGAAAAATCCTGAAAATCCGAATCAATTGCAGCAAGGAATCGACTCTCTAAGTGTCGAATATGTTAAAAGCTTTACCACCGGGCCGCTAGCGAACTTTGCTTTAACAGGTATTCTAATTCCTGCAACTAATACAACCGGCAACCATTATGCACAAATCGAAGATACTGATATAGCGCTGAAAAGCTATTTTTTATTCTTTGACACCGATATCGACTTAATGGGGTATCTGAGCCGGACCAACCCAAAACGTATCGGGTTAGACTTTTCAAGAAATATTAAAGAGAACCTCGAGGTGCATGGCGAACTATCGTATAGTTGGAGTATCCCGAAATCTGTCATTCTTGAAAATACGTTAAACACTCAGTCAAAAGATAACCATTCCTGGTTACTGGGACTGCGGTATCTTAACGAGCAGAATACAACCTTAATTGCAGAATATTATCATAATGGGAATGGTTTAACTAAAGATGAATTTCAAACGTATAGAAATTTTGTTTCAGGTGCTGTATCCAGTGGCAGTGATACTGCGGTTCGCCGGGCATCAACTTACAATAAAGACTACTTTAACGCGTCTGTCCTCATGCAGGACTATATATATTTTAAGGCTAGTCAGCCGGAACCTTTTGGCTGGCTTTATTTTACCCCCTCGTTACTTGCTATTTATAATGTAGCTGATGGCAGCGCTCTTATCTCTGCACCTTTAAGCTTTTCTCCGGTTACCAACTTTGAACTTATATTCTGGTCGACAATTATGGCTGGTGGTTCTGGCACCGAGTTTGGAAGTAAACAGGTACAAAAAAAGGTTGAGGTATGGATGCGGTTTTACTATTAGTAAAATAGTTAATATTGACATTATTCCTAATTTTATTGTAGCCTTATAGGGATAGGGGTAAGGGTATTAATCCTATTCCGACTTAATAGAAGGCATGGTGAAAGTTATGAAAATTACCGACTCAATGAAAGAAAGAAGGAAACAGAACATTGACCATCTCGCTAAAATCCAAGGACAAATGGCAACACTCAGTGCATATATGGATAGCGATAAATGCTGCATGGATATAGCCATGCTTACAACATCTATTGCCAAATCATTTGATTCCTTACGGACAAAAACTCTGGAAGGATTTATTTTAAATGAGCTATTTGATAGTGAAAAAATAACACCCGCAAAACAAGAAAAATTAAGCCGCATTTTGGATTTATATAAAAAGTAAGTGAGGATAAATAATTATGTTCATGTATATCTTCAAAAATATATTACAACGAAAAAGGAAATATATACTCAGCATCTTGATAATCAGTGTTGTTGTGTTACTTGTTATTGTGATGAATTCTCTCAGTATAGCTTATAAAAATACAGCTTCACTTCCTTTTAAAAATATTCAGAGCAGCATTATTATTCAAAGAAGCGGAAATGTACCGGAAGTTACAAAAGGAGCTATTCTTCCGTGTTCACTGGTTGCAATCAGTTCTGATTATCTAAAAGAAGTCAGATCGATCGGGGAAGTTAAGGGTATCTCGACAGGATTATTATTATGGGTGTTCGATGAGGCTCAGTTTAAGCGGGTAATGGGAGTTGACTGGACAAGTACCCTGGGCACCAGAATGAAAGCCGGTATTTCTTCAGGACGATATCCGCAAAGTAACCGGGAAGTAGTGGTTGAGAAAACATTTGCCAATCAACATGGCTTATTGATTAATCAAAAGGTAACCATTTCAGGAGAATTGTATAAGATAACAGGGATAGTCCAATTGGCAGGGAAAAATGTCGTATCCTCGGATTATTATACCAACCTGCAAGCCGCCCAGGAAATAGCATATAACTCGAAAGTTCTCCAGAATACGGAAAAATTTAACAAAGATGATATCGGTATTATATTTCTGGATGTAGAGCAAACGGATGTTACTACAGTATCCCTAAAACTCAAGAAAATATTTGCGACTTCTGGAAGCACGGGTGCTACCCCAACAGGACAAACGATTGGGTCTTTCACTATCACAACGCCCCAGTCTTTTGAAAAACAGATATCATCCTTTTTCTTTTTATCTGACAAACTTCTGCTGCTTATTCTCGGAACAATAATAATCAGCTCCGTTTTAATCATAATTAGCAGCCTGAGTCACAATGTGCTGGAAAGGCGAAGGGAACTGGGGATCATGCGGGCAGTAGGATATACTGCTATGGATATCAAGAAGATCATCATCTCGGAGACGTTCCTCCTGCTAATCATAGGATTTGTAATTGGGATTGTCAGTTCGATTGTGGCTATCTTTGCTCTCTCCAAAACCCATATTGCCATTACAATCCCCTGGGAGCTTAACCCCTATCCGCACTTTCTTTTGTCTGAACCCACCCGTGCGGATACGGTACAAAACTACTTGCTACCCATACAGTTCCAGATGACATACGCTTTTATATCAGCATTGATAATTATTGGTACCGGATGTCTGACGATCGCATTAATACTCAGGAATATTAACAAATACAAAGTTACGGAGGTCTTGAGACATGAATGAGGTAATTATTGTTCAGAACGTATATAAATCTTTCGGTTCACTACAAATTTTAAAAAATGTGTCAATAAGCGTCAAGGCTGGAGAACTGCTGGCAATCCAAGGGCCTTCCGGCTCTGGGAAAAGTACGTTGCTTGGGTTGCTGGGAGGTCTTGATACAGCAGATAGCGGAAAGATCAGAGTTAAGGATACCGAGGTTAGTAAACTCGATGAAAAGAATCTGTCGCTTTACAGGAGAAGGGATATAGGGATAGTCTTTCAGTTTTTCAATCTTATTCCTATCCTGAATGTTATTGAAAATATAGCTCTGCCCCTGTTCCCGGAAAAAGTAAACAGGAAAGCACTCTATCTTAAAGCCAGAACGGTAGCAGAAGAAGTCGGATTAGGGCATCGCCTGGACCATTATCCCGGTACATTGTCAGGAGGCGAGCAACAGCGCGTTGCTATAGCCAGGGCCTTAATTAACAGCCCAAAGGTGATCTTTGCCGATGAACCGACGGGCAATCTGGATTCTGAAACCGGCAATAGAATAATTAAGCTACTAAAAGATATTAATAAACAAAAGGGATTATCTATTGTTATGGTAACGCATGACGATTCCATAGCTGGGCAGGCAGATAGAATAATAAGAATAAAAGATGGGGAGATACAAAATGCGTAAATTTGCTCTATTTGCATTCTTGTTTAGCTTATTAACAATAGGGACTATCACTTTTGCAGTCTCGGGTAGTAATCAGAGGGTGGAAGTTGTTGTTGTAGGGGCAACAGAACATGGACCGATGCAGCCTACGGTTAAGGCAATAAAAGATGTAGCCGCGAAGTATGGCAATAAGGTTAAGTTGACCATCTACAGTTTTGAGTCTGAGGAGGGCATTAAGTATATGGAAGCTCACACGCTGACTGCCCATTTAAACATCGTGATAAATGGAAAATACAAATATCCGGTAAATGATAAGGTAGTGACGTTCCAGTGGTTTGAAGGGCAACAGTGGACGAAGAAAGATTTAGACGCTGTTATCAACAATATCTTGAACACAAAGAAAAATAAGTAAACCAATGTATACTCCTTTTGTTATAAAAGAATTAACCGGCAGAAAGACCCGCACCGGCATTATAATAGCAATAATCGCTATTATGAGTTCGCTGCTCATTCTTGTTACAGTTTTTCTGGATACTTTCTCTTCAGCGATATATTTGCCATTTAAAGGCATAGATGCAAGTATGGTCCTTCAGAAATCATCTGGACAGAAGACTGTTAATACCGCATCGACAATACGAATACCTTTTGGAAAGACTGTTTTCTCAAGAAACGAAGTATCGGCAATATCTTCACTAAACCATATTAAAGACATTTCCAAATCATTGGTAGTCTGGCAATTCGGCAAGAACGGCTTCGTGCCAATAGAGGGGGTAGAGCCAGCCGGCTTTATAAGTAAAAAGCTGAGCAATTGGATTACAAAAGGAATCTTTATCCCTGACAAACACTCCAAAGTTGCAGTACTGGAAAGCCATTTTGCTAAATTCAACCATCTTAAAGTCGGAGATACCTTAACCCTCAATCAGGAAAAACTTACTGTCTGCGGAACAATCAAGACAAAAGAAGAAAGCCAGATATTTGCTTCGAGTGTCTATATTTCAGCAGATAATGCTCAGCTAATAAGCGGTACTGAAGGGTATAATCAGATATACCTGAAAATTGATAATCTGGAACAGGAAAATACAGTCAAACAGAGTATAAAAGGTATTAATAACAACATTATTGCTATATCCGGAAGTACCGTTTCCTCATCGCTCGGAAACGTATCCGATATTTACAGGAAATTCTACTGGTTTGGGCTGGGAATTATAGTAACCATTGTTACGCTTATTCTGGTGAAGATAAATACAATCGCTCTCTACGAAAAAAGTCGAGATATAGGGATTATGCAGTCTGTAGGATGGTCAGGTACGGACATCATTACCCATACTCTTCGGGATGTACTGTTCAAAACAGTCCTGGGTGTCTTGCTCGGAATCTTTATTTCTCGTGGCATTATCGCTTTTATTAGCCATGTTACCCTTCAGTTCTCACCACTTGGACTGAATAATCAGGTGTCACTAACAGTGCCGGTTGTTTATTCTCCACTCGTAGCAGCAGCTTATTCTATTCTGATAATTTTACTTTCTCTCATAGTTACCTATGTGTTGGCGAGGAAGCTTGCCTATGCGAAACCCGCTGTGAATTTGCGGAGAGTGTAACACCAAAAAACATTAAGCTTCTTGGAGGACTTTACTTGGCTACTGCTTTAGTGTATCTGGTGACTTGGTTACTATTAATTTTTTCTCTTGTTAAAGACAAGCAAAAAACAATAACAGCGATAAAAAAAGCCTGGAAATCTTTCGAGAATATTCTACCGCAAATATTGTCAATCATGGTTATTATCGGAATACTGTTAGCCCTATTAACCCCAGCAACGATATCTCAGCTTATTGGGAATCGCTCGGGGTGGATAGGTATGATTATCGCTTCTACAATTGGATCGATTGCTCTTATTCCTGGATTTGTTGCGTTCCCACTCGCAGCAGCTTTGTTGGAGCACGGAGCAGGGTATATGCAAATAGCGGTGTTTATTTCAACACTAATGATGGTTGGGATTATAACCATACCGCTTGAAATAAATTATTTCGGAAAAAAAGCTACAATATTGAGAAATAGTATGGCGTTTGCTTTTTCATACATTGTCGCAGTGATTATTGGAGTTTTCTTAAAATGAAAAAAACAGCAAAAAGGTATAGGATATTTATTCTGCTCGCGGTTATAAACCTCGTAATTTTGATTGTAGCCGCACCAATTGGTTTAAAATCATTACAAATTACTTTTAACAACACTATAGATATGCTCACAGTTATTCCTCCTATTTTTATACTGCTTGGTCTACTGGATGTATGGGTTGAACGTGAAGTGGTAATAAAGCTTATGGGAAATAACTCTGGATTTATCGGAGCCGGGTTAGCCTTTCTTCTGGGGTCGGTTGCCGCTGCCCCTCTATATGCAGCATTCCCTATCGCGGGTATTCTTCTTAAAAAGGGGTGTAAATTTTCGAATATAATAATCTTTATAGGTGCCTGGTCTACCACAAAAATACCTCTACTTCTATTTGAAACAACTTCTATGGGGTGGCAGTTTGCATCGATAAGATTTATTGCTGACATCTTTGGGATAGCGGCTATTGCTTATCTGACTGAAAAAATATTAAAGGACAAAGAAAAAGCAAGCATTTATCATAATGCTACACTTATGAATATAACTTAAAACATCTCCTATGCAAATATACTGATTTCCTTAAAGTACTAAAATTATGACATCACTATCCTGTTACGAGTCTAGCGTATGTTTTTCCTAAAATGTTGGCGCTACCCCTAATAGCCTGGATCTTGTAAAAATAACAAATTATTCTGTGTTGGGTTTTGATTATTAATCAGAGCAGATAATTGATCAACATCCGCTTCTCTCCAATTTCCAATTTTTAAAAGCATTTCTTCGCTAATAAAATCATAAGTATAAAACATCTTCATTACGGCGACTGGGGCACTACATCCGCCAATCCCAGGATAAAGGTCTTTCATCTAAGGGTGTATTCCGAAATTTAATCTTATCTACAATCATTTTTCCTTAGCTTGATCGCTATGCTCCAAGTAAGGGACCGAGAACAACCTAAACAGTTCAAATTCCGAAACTTACGCCTGTATCTAGTGCAGCTTTTATTAGTGGGTTATCGGTAGTGACGAGCCGAAGTTTTGAGGCTACTTCTTCAAGTGGGATACTTACTATTCTATTGTTGCTGAGGCTGACCATTGTTCCGAACTGTTCTTTCTGGGCTAGATCAACTGCTCCGGTGCCGAACTCAGTGGCTAGTATTCTGTCATAAGCTGTAGGAGTGCCACCTCTTTGTACATGGCCTAGCACGGTGGCCCTGGCTTCGCTGTCTGTGGCATCTTCTAATTGTTGGGCCAGCAAATATGAAACACCGCCGAGTCTTATAGGTTCCATGCTATCCTTGACTATTTTTCTTACAAAATATCCTTTTCCTTCTTCGTGAGCGCCTTCTGACACTACAACGATCGTGAACATTTTTCCGGTGTTTTTTCTTTCTATAATTTTTTCTATAATTTTTTCCAGATTATATGGGAACTCAGGAAGCAGAATAATATCTCCACCACCGGCGAGACCGCTAGAGAGAGCTATCCACCCTGCATATCGTCCCATAACTTCTACGAGCATAATCCTATGATGGGCCTGTGCTGTCGTATGAATTCGGTCAATTGCCTCTGTTGCTATGGATACAGCTGTATCAAACCCGAATGTCTGGTCAGTGCCATAAAGATCATTATCAATTGTCTTTGGTATCCCGATTACCGGAAGGCCTTTTTTGAATAATTTGTATGCGATGCCTTGCGTACCATCTCCGCCAATTGTAATGAGAGTATCGATACCGAGATCACGGACATTTTTTATGGTTTGTTCTGATACGTCAACAGGTTCCAATGCCCCGGGTTTATAGTAGCTAAATGGATCTCCTTTGTTTGATGTGCCAAGGATCGTGCCGCCTCTGGTTATTATTCCTGATGCGCTTTTTTCTGATAGTTGAGTGTACCTGTTTTCTATAAGGCCAAGAAGTCCGTCATGAAATCCGAAAACTTCCCAGTTATGACAATAGATAGCCTTTTTTGCTATAGCTCGAATAACCGCATTAAGTCCGGGACAGTCTCCTCCAGCTGTTAGAATGCCGATCCTTTTTGTCATTGTTCGCACTTCCTTTATGGTCAGGTGTATAGCAATGAATGCCTTTTTTAATAATTAGCTCTGTATTATGTAATAATATGCATACAAGCAATAATATTTTAACAACAATCTAAACATTAATTGTAACACGCCGTCAAGGATTAAATAGCTTTGTACTAATGGGATTCTTTATTTTCCAATTTCCACAAATATTCGTATACAATATCACTTATGACAAGCTGCGCAAGGTGAATAAATGTAGTAGTTATCGAGTCGTCATCAGGATTGTAGAGGATCGTAAACTTAAATGCTACGCCTAGATATGATTTGAATTTTTCAGTGAAGATAGCCTCTTCAAAATATTTTTTTGCCTTGGTTTTTTCAAGGTTAAGCTTGTATAGATTAGTATAAATTAATCGTAATAATATGTATTTTTCTTGTTCCTTTTTCTCTTCATTGTCTGTATTGAGTATCTTATGAGCCTGTGAGAGTATCTCCTCTTTTTTTATAAATGCGACATAATCAAATGGCATATTGGTTATATTGTAAAAAGAATAATTTTCTAGCGTTTCATTTAATAAGTGGTCCACCATTACTTGACCCATAATTTCCTCCTTTATTATTCCACTGTCTTTACTTATAATTATTATAATTTGGCTTGGAATAACTATGTTGTTAGTATAAGCCGGATATCTATTTATTTTCAAGATTTTTTTTAGATAATTAAATTCTTTTGAAATAAAAAAATAGAATATTTATTAATATTTCATATCGATAAAAATTGTTGCAACAATTCTGTTCTATTTACGATACATTAATAAGAACAACTATAACAACTCTTAGAGGTCTCTTAATAAAGAGGTAACTACAGTGATTACAGAAATTAATAGCCTAAATAATAGAATTAATTATAATCCGAATAGAACGTATGGACAGTTAACACCTGCAAAAGATAACTCAAGGGCCAAACAGGAAGATACCGCTCGTACAGCAACTGAACAGGGATATATACAATCGTATACAGTTCATATCGATGATAACAAAAATCTTAAAATATTAGAATCAAATGAAAGCCCAGAATCCACTATAAAACCGGCCAGGATTGCACTGGACTCTACTTTGGTTGTTCAGTTTTTGCCGTTTGTTGCTATACAAGGTGTTGGTTCTAACAGTGTTGGCGGTGTAAGAACTCCCTATGGAAATGTAATTCACATATCAGCAGCTACCGTTAAAGATTCATCGAGTGCTGAGAGTTATGTTATTCAAGGTGATTCTGGAAATATTATTTATGTTAGCCCAAGTTCTCAAGATAATCGGATTAGTGTCGATCCACTTCGTACGCAATTAGAATCGAACTTTCTTTCTAACAAAGGGAACCCTAAATTATTGATTGCTTCCTTGATTAATAGTGCAAGAGGAATCGGAATCCAGGTACCGGATAAATTACTTTCAAAGCAAGAAACACTGGAGTTAATCGATAAAATGATGAAGAAGATTGATAAATTAACTGGTAGCAACTCTTCTAAAGATGAAGCAACGAAAGTCTTGAATTTAATATCAGAACTTATTTAACAATTAAATTATATGTTTGTTTTAATTCTTTTTTGTTACTTTTTGTACGAGTTCACTTAGTTTGTCTTTGTCAAAAGGTTTTCGAATATATCCCTTTGCACCATTTTTAATAGCGGTAATGACAGAGTCTTGTGATCCTTCCGTGCTCACAACTATGGCAGGTATTTGTTTTGACTTGAGCTCTGCATCGTTATTTATCTTGATCAATAAATCCAGCCCGCCCATGATCGGCATATTGAGATCGGTGATAATCAGGTCGAGGTTTTCTTTCCTGATAATATTTAATGCATTGATACCATTGTCTGCTTCGTATAAATAACCTATGCTTATTCCTGTTGCTATCAGCAGATTCTTTATTACTGTCCTCATCGAGCGAGAATCGTCAACTATGAGAAAGTTTAATCCTCCAGGGTTAAATAATGTCATATTTATGCCTTTCTGTAAAACTACTATTAAGTATAGCTTTTGACTGAAAAAAACTCAATTGCCTTGTTATATTTAAAGCTAATAAAGAGAACTGTCATTGTTTAATCTAATCAATGAATAGGCCTTAACAACTTCTTGTTTCCCCTTAAGCGTAAGCTCTTGGATGTCTCCGACTTCAATACTGTTCTTTGTCATCTGATATGTGGTATCAGCTATTAAACAGCCTTGCTCATTTGCTTGTTTTTGAAGCCTTTCGGCAATGTTTACCTTATCTCCAATCATTGTATAATCGAGGCGGTGTTTTTCGCAACCGATATTACCAAGGATTGCTTCTCCTGAATTAATTCCGATGCGGATTGAAATTGCTTCGAATGAACTTTGGTTGAATATTTCTAAGGCGTCGAGCATCGCAAGCGCTGATTTGACCGCATCCAGTGCGTCTTTTTTCTTGTCGCCGGAATCAAATCGCGCAACGATAGCATCTCCAATAAATTTATCGATTATCGCATCGTATTTTAAGAGAATATCTACCATGCTTTGGAAGTAGTTATTAAGTAATAAAACAATTTTTTGTGGATCAAGGCGTTCGCACTTGGTGGAGAATTCGCAAACGTCACTAAACAAGATCGTAATGAATTTTTCCTGCGGTTCGATATTTCTACCATGCTCGATCTGCTCTTGGACAGTAGCAAACGTATCCGCCGAAATATATTTAGCGAGTGTTTTTTGCTCTTTTTTCGTTTTGGCATCGCTGATAGCTTTTTTTATGGTTTTTTGCAGGTCTTGGGTGTTAAATGGTTTTGTTAAATAACCGGATACCTCAAGAAGCTCTGCTTTTTTCAGATCAGTTTCAGAGTTGCGGCTACTGATCATTATGATAGGAATGTCTTTGGTTATATCATTGTTTTTCAGCTCACTGCAAAATCCCCATCCGTCCATCACCGGCATATCATAATCGGAAGTTATGATATCAGGTTTTTCTTTGAGGGCTACTTTTAATCCTTCTTCTCCATTTATCGCAGTTATAACAATAAAGCCCAACTGTTTGAACATTTTTGATATGAGGTTGCGAATAACGATGCTGTCATCAACGACTAAGGCTTTTTCTTTCCTCCCTCGAAGCGGAGAAATTATTGAGGCTATTTTTTTTAAATTATATTTCGATTCATATGGAGGCAAGAGAATTTCGTGTGCGCCTGCCTCAAAGCATTGCTCTACCGTTTTTGCATCGTTTTGAGGAGAAAGGATCGCTAACGGTATATGAAGGAACAGTTTAGAGCTTTTAATGGTTTTACAGAACTCATAGGCTGAGATATCATCGATTTCCAGATCACACAGTATCATGTCCGGGAATTGGTTTTTGGTTACTTCTATCCCTTTTTGTCCGCTTTTTGCTACTATCAGACTAAAGTTAGAACCCTTTAATGCGTGATAGAAATTAGAGCTTTCGTTTTCTTTTTTGCTCACAATGAGCAGCTTCTTCGGAAGATTCAGTGCATAACGGAGAATAGATTCCAGGTGTGTTTGGTTGAATGGGATAGGAAGGAATGCATCCGCACCTATCTGGTAAGCAAATTCGGCTCCTTCTATTCTCACGGCATTAACAATGATATAGGCTTCTCCAAGGGTTTCATCTTCTTTTAACTTCGTGATGAGGTTCTCTTCCGCTTCTTCTATTATGCTTGCTTGAAGAAAGATAATCGAGGGCTTCGCTTCTTTAAGTTCCTCCATAAGGTTAGAAAGATTTTTCATGACCACAGGTTCGATATTGATATCAAGGCAGGTATGACGTATAGTTTCGGTAATAACAATGCTGAGTGCAGCGATATAGGCTTTAACGGACATTTGTGTACCTCGAATAATAAAACTTGATCTTACTGTGAATCAGTAATATATATAATAATAGCAAAATATAAATTTTGATGTCAAAATAATCCATCAGACAGTGTCTAGCCCAGGTAACGCAGTTTAGAGCCTTAGTCCTGTGTAGAAAGCAATGGATAGTGGTGCTTGTCCACCATATACCTCGATAAGCTTTTTAGGCAGGATGCTGACTCCAATAGAGCTGCCAACCTGCCACTTCATATTATTCCACGTTATCACATCATACGCATATCCAAGGGTTGCTTTATGGACAATATAAACTTCCTCTGAACGTGGGTCTTCCGGCAGGAATAGCTCATCTTTTTCTACCCGCTCAACTCTGCCGAATATATAATGCCTTTGATTAAGTTGAGTTGTAGATTCAAGCAGAAACGCATCTGTATCACTTCCAGGGATTTTGTTGTTTCTACCCCAGGCAAATGTCGTCTGGATATTTCCTTGCTCTATTGGATAGTTATGGATGACAGAAAAAGTTGTGCGGTTGATATCTGTATCCGGCTCTAACTGCTCAGGTTTAGTAAGATGCCCGGTGCTAACTTGAAATGCCCATTGCGGTGATGGATTAAATGATAATCGTGTTGAATAAGAGTCAAGCCGGGGAGTTTCTATGTCCCAACGGTTTTCATCAGGCTCTTTCCCACGAAATGACGATACTTCAAGTTTGAGGCTATCAAGAATATATCCAAGAGTAATAACCCCGAAGGTGATATGTGTGGAGTCCAGCCAATGGTGAGATATCGGTGCTTCCGGTATATAGGTTCCGGAAAAACGGTCTACATAGACTGTAGGTCCTAATGCTGGCTCACCAATTGGTGCCAGGTACACAAACATCGAGTTGTTTGATTGTAACTGTAAAGAATAGGTCAACGCTAACTCCATAAACAAATCATGAGGATGTTGCCGGTCAATAAGTGGAACTCTCCCATCTGGAGTTTCACCAGTCTGCAAGAGAAGAGGGTATCCTCTGGGCCCTTGAGTTGGGTCAAGGGAGAGCATCCCTTTGAACCCAAGTGTGCTACTGCCAGACATTTTATGTCCCATGAGCATGAACATGCTGGAGCTATATAGTTTTTGGTTTCCACGTTTACTCCCTTGATTTGTGTAGTTACCATTGCAGAATCCCATTATCATTAGATTCCAGGGATTATTCA
>Ga0154521_180_pt1 | contig 23912 bp, 30 predicted proteins | sample RifGroE2_FD_105664 | JGI IMG/M metagenome (GOLD analysis project Ga0154521, IMG submission 105664) | Candidatus Margulisbacteria bacterium GWE2_39_32
CCACTTTGGCATTCAAGGCGACTACACTGCAAGCTGGAAGAGATAATCTTGTAAAAGCTCTTAATATCCTTGAAGGACCGAAGGAACAAGGTGGGCAGGTCGGGGTATTTAATTATCTGGACCAGCAGAGCAAGAATAATAACACTCCTATGGCTGATGCAATCGAGAGTGCCAGGAATGATGTAGAAGCTGCAATCAGCGCAGCTAAGGACGGGGTCAATGCTGCTGATTTGAATACACTCCAGCAGAAGGCTCGGGATGTTTTTTCCGGCGCAGAGCGGGCTGAAGAGACATTACGGACCGGCGGCCGTAACCAGAAAGATCAACGCGGACAGCAAAGAAAGAATGGGGACCTGCAGGAGAGAAAACCAGAAAGAGCCAGATAGGCTTTGTTCTGAAGTTCAACAAAAGGGAACAGAGGCTTCTTTCTGTTCCCTTTCTATTTGTAGAAATCAAAATTAAGGCTCATTTAGAATCAAAGAATTATCCGGGTTGAACGACGTGGTGGTGCAAATACCAATCATCCTTGAAATAGTCAGATTTCTCCTTTTTCCTGATATTACCTTCGTTATAAGTTTATTGTAAGTGGCTGTCGTATTTGATACAATCCCTGCAATTAAAGTATGATGGGGGGGAGTACGATGCAATATAAACTAAGATTTTCTTTACTGTTACTCATAGTTTTATCGTCCATTAATTCCTATGCTTATAATGAAAACCAAAATTACGACCAGATAGAAAATCCTATAAACACCCAACAAGGTGCGGAGGACAACCATTATTTACTTCCCAGAGATAGCGTAGCAAACAAAAATCAGGAATCCAATATAATCCCCAGCGCTTACTTCGAACACACGTCCTGGCTAGATAACAGAAGGAAAGAGAATGGGGAACTGTTTATGAAATATGTCCCCCTCCAATCTTTTCAAAAATCGTTAATTAATGAACAATTTACCGCTAATTGCGTTCCGTCATTTAAAAATTCTTCGATCATTTTCTTAGGAATTGGAGGATATCAACTTATTGGCAAAAATTTTTACTTCGGAGGTGCAGCTTCAGGGGGATACATGGAAACAGGTTACAGTGATAAAAAAGGATCTTTATTTATTTTTTACGGCGGACTCGATTTCCTCTATCAAATACCGATGGGAATACCTGCATGTTCGCTGTTCTGCGGGTCTTTAATCGGAGCAGGCAAATTAAACTTATTATCAGAGAAAAACATGTATTCAAAATTGTTCTGGGTTATTGAACCAAAAACGGGAATACAGTTCATTTTTAATAACGAAGTTGCAATAAGATTATCAGGATCATATTTGTTATCACAGGATATTTCAAGCGATAGAAAAGGCAGCTTTATAGCCGATGACTTCGAAAGCGGTCTTAGGCTTCGGAATCTTGTTTATTCTCTGTCTTTTAACTGGGGAGATTTTTAACTCCGGATTATTCCAACAGACCAGTGGGCGGCGTGCCAAGGTACGCCCCAACTGCAATTTAATGATTGAAAAAAAGTAGCCACAGGATTACAATTCCCAGACCTATTCGATAGTATCCAAAAATTTTGAAGTCCTTAGTTTTAATATATTCCATGAATAACTTGATCACTGCAAAAGCCACGACAAAAGAAACAACGAATCCGCAGGCTATAGAAATCCACTCAATAACACTAAAAGAAAAGCCTTCTTTGATTATTTTTAGCAGTGTGGCACCCATCATTGTCGGGATTGCCAGGAAGAATGAAAATTCAGCGGCAACAGCACGATTAAGTCCTAATAATATCCCGCCAATAATCGTTGATGCCGAACGTGATGTCCCGGGAACCATTGCGAGACATTGAAATATCCCGATCATAAAGGCTTTGTCGTAACCGATATTTCGAACATTAGTAATCGCAAATGAGTTTTTCTTTTTATTATATATTTCGATAAGTATTAATATAATGCCATAAAAAATTAATGCTATCGATACTGTTGTAGCATTAAACAGCTTTTCTTCAATCAAATCATCGAATTTTAACCCTATTACTATGGCAGGCAATACCGCGACTAACACCTTAAACCATATTTGCCAGGTTTCTGTTCTCTCTGTACGAGTTCCGCTGAACGGCCAGAGCTTGTTCCAGAAATAGACGACTACTGATAAAATTGCCCCTAATTGAATAATCACTTCGAAAGCTGTTGTGAAACTATGATTGTTCGAAAGTTTGACATAGTGATCGACGAGAATCATATGTCCCGTACTGCTGATAGGCAGGAATTCCGTTATTCCTTCAACGATTCCCAAAAATGCCGCTTTCAATAATAAGATAACTTCTACCATAACTGAAAAACCTCCTTTAGCTCAATTCAGCCCCAGTACGTGCAGCAAGCAAACGTCTTTTGTTCTTTCTTATCTTGCAGGCTAAAAAAAATTAAGTTTATAGACTATTAATTAATCCAATCCTGCATCAATTAACCATTCAATCTCATGAGTTGTTTCCAAGCAACTCAGATATAGTAACAAACTTGAACCCTTTCTGTCGAAGCTGTTCAATTATCTTTGGCAACGCTTTTTCGACATCATTCCCGCCATTATGCAGCAGGATTATCGAACCCGGCCTCGTTTGAGAGATAACCCGTTCAACAATTTTTTCGGAATTATCCTGATTTGCTACCGGTATGGTGCTGAAAGGAATATAATCGGCCGCGGTTAGGCTCCAGTTAATTTGTTTAAGGCCAGTTTCAAACGCAGTTTGAATAACAAACTGATTGAACCTGCCTCCCGGGGGTCTGAAGTATTTTGGTTTGGACCCTGTAATTTTTTCAATTATCTGGTTTGTTAACTTCAGCTCGTCTTCAATTTCCTGGGGACTAAAAACGGTATCCAGGCGGACATGCGAAAAGGTATGATTCCCTACCTCATGCCCTGATATTGCCATGCGGTAAACGGTATCCGGGTAGATTTTCGCCATTTTCCCAACAATAAAAAAAGTTGCTTTAATACAATATTTATCTAAAATATCAAGGACCGGGATTGAATATTCAGGTTTCGGGCCATCGTCAAAAGTTAAGGCTATGACTAGGTTCGTGGTGTTCACTCTCCAGATAGGCTCATAACTTTCAGCAAAACCAGCGTGCGTTCCGAGCAACAGCAACAATACAGCTCCAGCTAAACATTTTCTCATTACAATCCATCCTTCTTGTGTTCAACAATGAATTATTCCTTAATTTAGCAAAGATCTTCATAGATTCTCTGATGTAAAAAATAATCCGGCTATTTCCGACTTTATATTTCCAAAAAGAAAAAGCGGTTATATTGTAATATACTTTCTATTTATCCGCCATATCTTGTATAGTAATTTTTACCATTCCGTGAAGGCATTTTCCCGTTTAGTTGCATTCTCCTATCGAATATTACCTTTGAGATAGAGCCAACCAGCACGCTTCCATAATAATTTGATGGTAGCTGTTTTGAAAAAATAGACAAGATATACGGATGTTTTTTATCGAGAATAATTCCGATATCATTTCTTACAAAATCTAATGATCCGGTTTTATTGGCAACGATTGCAGAAGCCGGTAAAAAGCGCTGAATTCCCCATTTATGGAGTTGAGCCTTCATAATATCTAACATTTGTTTTGAGGCGTCAGCACTCACGAGCTCTCCCTTATACATTTTCTCAAGAAGCATTAACATATCATTTGGTGAAGTAAGGTTATATTTACCAGGCAATTTACAAAACATTGTCGGATCTTTTAATACGGTATGCCGGAGACCTACTTTTCGCATATATTGGTTGATGTTTTTTGTGCCTAATCGGCAAATGAGCATATTAGTTGCTGTGTTATCGCTGTCAGTGATCATTAGATTAATCAATCTTTTGACAGTAAAAACCGACCCGTTAGGCAAATATTGTATGCTTCCGGAACCCTGGATCTTGTTTTGCTGGTGTAAAAAAAGTTTCTCATCCATGGATATTCTACCAAGCGCCATTTGGTGAAAAGCTTCTACCATAACAGGAACTTTTATAACACTTGCCGGATTAAACTGCACATCACCATTTATAGAAAAATATTCGCCGGTCGTAAGGTCCTTAATTGACACACCCACGATCCCTCCCGGCAGGGCGTATTTATCGATTTGTGTTGTAATAGAATCATGGATCTCCAAGAGCCAGGATTTGCTCTCGCTTGCTAAAAGATCATTTTCCGGAAATACCGAATTAAACTCAAGAAATATAGCAAATATAATTAAACATAAGCTGATCCAGATTATTGTAAGTATTCTTTTTTGAGGAAAAGCTTTTCTGCAGCTATCATTATTGACGATATAATTTTCCATATTCATTCCTTATAAAAAAATTATTTTTCTTACCTTTAAGATATGTTAAGTAACGATATAACGATGTGCATGAATAGCGCTCAAGAGAACCATGCACATATACAAAAGCCGATGAATACGTTATTAGAGATAAAAAAACTACTAATTCTCCAAGTGGCCTTGAGGAATGCAAAAACTTATAAAAATTAAGATGAACAGAATCATTGACTTCGATTAATTCTGGGAAAAAACCTCCAGAAGCAAAATATTAATAAGCTTATAAAGATCTTAGGTGTATGTGCCATGCCACATATGGAAGCAATCATAAGCCAGGCGTTACGCGGTTATGGACCAGAAAGTCAGGATGCTTATGCAGGGGGCTGCTCCATAACTTAAAAAATGCGCAATTATATAAATATTAATGTATTTTTGATCTAAACGAAAATGACACCATACCCTGTATACAAGTATGGCATCACACATGCATATTCGTCAATATTCCTTGCAATGAAAGAATCGGAGATGCTTGAAGATTGTTTTTTGTTTTGCTTCAATAGAATTGGTTAATCGAGCCACGTATTCTCGAGAATTTCTCCTTTCAAGCTCACAATGACCTGCTTAATCGGAATCTTTCTTGTGGATTGCAATGCTACCTGTTTCACTAATTCCCCTACATCAGGATACTGAGCTATAAGCTTTTTTATCGGTGAGTTAAAAAGGTCTTCTATGATTTCCATTATAGTTCCTCCGATTGATCAGCAGATTTGCTGTATTAGGTATTCTTATTCTAACAGGGAAAATCCTGGAAATAATTGACTTAAGTCAAGAATAGAAAGGTTTTGTTGAATTGCCTGACAATATTCTGTTATTTATTATAAGTGCAGAATTCTCGTAAGGAAATTGGCAATATTATGTTTATGAGGATAATCTATAACAACATAATTGAGAGTGTATCATGCGAGAAAAAGTTATAAACTGCCTACTTTCTGGTTTTCTCCTGAAGGTAATTTCTGATATAGAGCAGTGTGTCAATCAATACTAAGAAAGCATTGAAAATATAGAAATAAATAACTGGATTATAAGAAAAATAGATTTTGTGCAACATTCCCGAGATATACCCGATCAGAACAATGACCAGAAAAACGATGCTTTTCCCTCGGGTAGACCGGGATGTATATGATTTATATATTGAAAACGGCCAAGCTGCTCCGAAACATAGTAGCATTATAATTTCGAAGATACTCATTATTTGCACCTCTTTAATTTTAGTTTTTTGACTTACCTATAGTATAAAAAATTATACATTCTCGCTAGAGGTAATTTATTAAGCTATCGGAACAGCAAAAAAAACCAGGGAGAACCGTTGATTTCCCTGGTTTTTATAGCGTCATTAGAAACAAAGCTATCCTACTGTTTAATATCCAGCGTTCCTTTATTTCCGACTACAATTTTCATAAAATCATAGATAAATTTCATATAATAAATATAGCCTAACCTGTCAGGATATTTATATTGGTAGTACGCATGTATATCCTTAAACATGATTTTTTTGTCTTCTTCCGGAAGCAAACCATAAATCTGAATCAGGCCCAGTGAATGTTTTTTATCAATATCTTTTTCTAGCCAGGGTGTAGCGAATATTTCTTGTTCCGATATATCACTATAATTTTGTTTTTCCATTATTCTATCTCTCCCTTTCAAGCAAAAATTAATATTTTTGCTTTATTATTTATTTATATTTTATCATTTGCTTATGAAGTGAAGTTTTGGCAGCGTTGTAAACAAGAATTCAGTCTTTTTACGTTTGGCTCAACTCAGAGCAGGAAACATTTTACAATTCTTTCCAGAGAGCTGATCAATTCCTTTTCCTGACAGTTAAATCCAGTCATAGCCTTGCCTAGACAAAAATTATTATAACATTTTTCAAACAGAAAGTGTACTAAAATTCTTTGTTTTAATTATAGGAAATACTGTATTTTAGGTTTATTTGAATGAGGAGAAATAATTTACAAAATATACAGGACATCCGGTGCAATAGGAACACACCGGATGTCGCAGGTAGATTATTCTACTTCGCCCACACCACGTGCCAAGTCTGCAGCACTTGTATATTGACGGTCTTGCATTCTATTTAAAACATCGAGGACTTCACTTGATGCGTTACGTTCTTTTGCAAACTGAAGCATTTTGCTTTTATCAGCTGGATAATCTATTCCAGCTAATGCCTTTTCAACCATTGCGGTACTTACCATAATAATTACCTCCCTTTCACAAGAAGTTTATAGCCAGTGATTAACACTCGACCTTTTTACTGTGTGCATTTTAAGCAAATGAACGAGATAGTCAACACGTTTATTTCCTTTTATTTACAATAAAATATCACACTTGACAGGAGTTGCGCTCATGACTAAATTTGCCTCAAACCATATATGCGGCTCACCATTTTCTAAAAAAGCCACCAGGAATTTGCATACAATTATGTACTGCTTACTTTCAGTTTGGCTCAGGTGAAGCTCTTTCTTCAAATCCCCCTGTAACGTACCAGGTGCTTTTAATTTTAATAAAATTGTTTACTTCTCGCAAAAGCTATATTATAATAACTTTGAATTCACGGCGCGGGAATAGCTCAGTTGGTAGAGCACGACCTTGCCAAGGTCGGGGTCGCCGGTTCGAGCCCGGTTTCCCGCTCCAATAAGAAATCCTTTAAAAGTCCTTATCACTAAGGGCTTTTTTACTAGGTGCATATATTAGTGAACCTTGATAGAGATGGCGTTTTTGCCTCAAAAAGTGATCCGTGGATCACTTTTTCGGATCACTTTTGAACTTTGATTGGATTTGAGTGGCTTCGAATAGCTCTAATTTGGCAGTTTGTAAGAGAGGCTTTTGTTGGGGTTTTAAGTTGTAAATTCCGTCCGTAATCATTGATATTCAGGCGTGGAGCTGTAATCTTTGAAAATGAATAGCATAGGCAATGCTTGCTAATTTTGTGCATTGTAGGCTGCGACATCCCGCTAAGTTTAACCAACTATTCTTTACATATTCGTTAAAGCCTTCCAAGCCAAGAATGATTAAACTCAAGCCTATTTAATACATGCAAAGTATTACGTATAGATCGATCCTAATAGAAACGAACTAGTGCTGTGCTATTGTAACCAGAATTGGCAATAGAGCTATTAAAAAAGCTCAAGAGGAGAATCGACAAAAGGGACTGCCTAACATCTATGAAATAGGCAAACAAATCCTTTACGTTTTACCTGATGGAACTTTTAAAAATGAGTATGATTTTTAAGATAAATATTAATGAAAACTAAAACTTTGGATTGTGTTGAAATGAAAAGAAGAGGTGCTGCGCAGGTTTATAATAAAGTATCCAAATTGTCATTATCACAACAGCTTAAATTCTGGAAAAAAAGTGTTCGTCGAAAAACTGAATGAGGCTCCAATAAGTTTTTTTTCGGCAACACCAATTTGCCTCCTTCTTTGATAAAGAGCCGTTTTTTATCAATATCCAAGCTCATATATTTTCTTCAATTTTTCGATGATATAATCAATATCTGCTTTTTGTGTGTATTTGCCGAGGCTAAACCTAACAGCCCCCGCTGCTTCCCGTTCTGTAACGCCCATTGCAGCAAGTACAGGAGATACAGTTGCCTTGCCCGAATGGCATGCTGAACCAGTCGAGGCTGCAACACCATCTAGTTTTGTTATTATATCCATTCCGTTATAACCAAGAAAACTTACATTGACTGTATTTGGCAACTTGTTAACCGGATGCCCGTTCAATTTTATTTTCCCAGGGAACCGACTATTGAGCATCTCCCAAAAGTAGTCTGCAAGGTCTTTTATCTTATCAATGACCTGGGCATTGTTCTGGGCGATCTCACACGCCTTACCGAGAGCCACATCAAATATTACGTTTTCCGTTCCTGCCCTTCGCCCGCTTTCTTGTCCGGCACCATGAATAAGTTGTTCGAATGGAACACCTTGCCTTACATACAATGCCCCGATGCCTTTTGGGGCATACAGTTTGTGACCTGCAATAGTGAGCATATCTACCCCCAACTTTTCCACTTCAGTTGGTATTTTACCGACAGATTGAGCCGCATCAGTATGAAATAAGACCTGATGCTTTTTACATATAGCCGATATTTCCTGTAGCGGTTGAATTGTTCCTGTCTCATTATTGGCATGCATTATGGTTACAAGAATCGTTTTATCGGTAATGGAGTCTTCCAGCTCCTTTAGCTTAACAGTACCATATTTATCAACAGATACATAGGTAACGTTGAATCCCATCTTTTCTAGATACTTACAAGGGTTAAGTACAGAAGGGTGCTCTATTTGAGATGTAATAATGTGATTGCCTTCGCTTTTTAGAGTGTTTGTGATACCTTTGATGGCTGTATTGTTGGATTCGCTTCCACAACTGGTAAAGATAATTTCATCCGGTGCAGCATTGATAAGCTGCGCTACACTTGTCCGGGCTTTATCAACGGCAGCCTTGGCGATTAATCCGTATTCGTATGTACTTGAAGGATTTCCAAAGTTGTCTGAAATAAATGGAGCCATCGCCCGTGCGACTTCCGTATCTATTGGAGTTGTAGCATTATAATCAAGGTAGATCATATTATTCTCCTCTAGTTTGCGTTAATGTGTATACTCTATCAATCGCACGGATTCTCCAATCTTTCTGCGGATAGCTTGTACCATAGTCTCAGCATGCGGGCAAGCAAAGCCTATTGGGTTTCCCCTGGTGATACATGAGGCTAAAGCTATCGTGTCGGCTCCCCGTTTCACCATTTCAGCGGCTCTGGTAACCGCCTTCTTTCCTGGGCAGCCTCCGCACGTGTTTACTCCAATTAGCTCTATCTCTTCCGGCACACCTTCAAAAGCTAATTTCTTTTCCCTCATAACCTTGAAATCAGTTGTTCCGGGGCACATATCTTCTGTTTGAAGACAACGAATAAGACCTACTTTCATATTAGTTACTCCTTCTCGTTATAGTTTCTTTGGCAGCTTTATACTTGATTTCGGACAAGCATCCACACACAAGCTGCACTGGGTACAATTTAGCGCTTCAAAAGAGCTGTTCTCCGGTACTTTGCTCAGCTCTATGCTCATAGGACATGCTTTGTCACAGACTCTACAGGAATTGCATTGTTCCTTAGATACCTTAAATTTTCCGACTACCATATCGACCGTCTTTAAAATCGTTCCTGTCGGGCAAATTGTACACCATGATTTGGGACTATACCAGCCCACCAGTAATGCTCCGATAGTCGGCATAACGCAAAGCAGGAATCCTGCTGCAAGTAACCCTTTGTTTAATCCGACATATGTTACTCTCGCAACGATTACTGTTAGTAAGAGTAAGCTAACCCAGTAATAATTCATCCATTTTGGTACAGGCTTATTAAGGCTTACTCTGCTGATTATTTTTTCAAGAAATGCTGCTCTGGGGCATGCCCACCCGCAGAACGCTCTGGAAAACCAAAATACTGATATTATCATCAGGGGAATCATAATAAAGGGTATATACGCTACCTTCCTGGTGACAAAAAACAAAATGAGGTTTAGTGCGATAAAAGCAATTGCCAGTGCCCCTTGGATATTTGACCTTATTCTTATAATATTACTCATCTTTGGCATATTTATACTCCATGATCCTATTGATTCGCAGATTTAATAACCTGCATCTTTTTTTCCATTTGTTCAAACATGACGTCTTTCATAATCTGACATGCTTGCAATACTTTGGGATTAGATAGCCTATAAAATATACGAGTTCCTTCACGTCTTATCTCCACAACACCTTTTTCTCTCATTAGAGATAAAAGCTGTGAAACGTTAGGGACTCTTATTCCCATCTTTTTTGCAATATCATCAACGCATAGTTCAGCTTCCCCCAGAAGAAAAAGGATTTCTATCCGTTTTGGATTTCCCATGAACTTACAAAAATCGGCATGAATTTTATATAACTGCTTTTCATCCACCATAATGCACACCCTTGTTTCTTATTTTCAATATTTCGCAAATATGCATCAATAGTAGCTGTGTGCATGGGATTTTGTCAACCTCAGCGAACAAAGAAACAAGGGACTCGGAAAAGGGTGTCGATTTCAGGAAAATACATGAACAATGATAAAATTGGGTCAGGCATGATTTATAATTCCTGTAGAAGTTTTATATTATTGTCAAACTCAAAAAGTATATTAATTATTGAAGATCAAACGAATATTCGAGAACTCTATATTATTTATCTGTCTAAGCTAGGGATTACTATTTATTCTGCCGAGGATGGCAAAGAAGCATTTGAACTGGCAAAAGAAAAAAAGCCTGACCTGATAATAACCGATCTTTTTCTTCCCAGCATTACAGGTTTTGATTTGATATACATGTTCAGGAACGATTGTAGTTTTCTGACAACTCCTATTATCGTTATTTCTTCGTCCAGCCAGAGAGAACACATAACCGAATGTATCAATCTCGGAGCAACAGATTATATGATTAAACCTGCAAGTATTACCAAGCTTGAGCAAAAGGTAAAAAAACTACTGAATTTATAGTCTTGTTTGTTAGAGCTTTAGAAATCCACTAAATCTTTTACTTTAACCCCAAGTGCCTTGGCTATTTTTCTAAGCTGTAATATTGAAGGATTGGCATTGCCATACTCGATGCGATAGTAATAGTATTTGGACAGTTCAGCTTCACGAACAAATATGTCCCTGTTTAGTCCTTTGGCTTCTCTGAGATCACGGATTTTATCACCTAACACTTTAAGGTCAGGGTCAATGGATTTATTAATCTTGCTCACGGATATACCTCAATTGAGTACTATATTGTAGTTTAGTATGTTTGGTGATAAACTGGCTGTACTCAATTGAGTATATATCGCTAATTAAGTCTATAGCGGAGATAAATTTAAAATCATGAAAAATACGATATTGCTTGTAGATGATTACCCTTGTATCAGAGAGCTTTTAAAGCTGGTCTTAGATAAGATGTATATTATTATTGAAGCATCAAATGGCAGAGAAGCATTAAGTATACTTAATTCAAGGAACGATGTAGGAATGGTGCTGCTTGATTATTCTATGCCTGAAATGAATGGTCTTGATACATTAAAAGGCATTAAAGCTATCAACAAGAATATCCCGGTATGTATGGTCAGCTCTGAAAATGATCCTACAATTGTTACCGAGGCAAAACGATTGGGAGCAGTCGAATATATAGTTAAGCCCTTTGATGTTAAAACTATAGCGAAAATTGTTAGAAGCCTTTTATAAAACAAATATTATATTTAATATGATATATATGGTGCTGCTTTAATGTTAGTCAAAACCAAAGCTTTTTGCGACTTTTTTTTTGACCTTTATCAAAATGAGCCCGTTTCCTTGCCTTGGTGAACCAAACCGGATCGCTAATCTATCTTAAAGGTTGATCTGATTGCGCTGATATCGGATTTGTCAGCTAAGAGCAAAATCATATCCTGCTTATTGATTGTCGTCTCACCTTGAGGAATAATAAATTTGTTATCGTGCATTACGACCAGGATTAAGGAGGATGCGGGCAAATTCAGATCTTTTATCTCTTTACCGACTGCCGGGGAATCTTCTGGAACTACGATTTCTACAAACTCACTGGATAGCGTATCGGTTATTTCGAACTCAAGCGGATATTTCGGAGCTGGTCTTAACGGTGCCGTTACTTTTAACAGCTTTGCAACCATTGGAACCGTTGTTCCCTGGATCAGAACAGAAAGAATAACCACAAAAAAAACTATATCAAAAATAACTTGTGCGTTGCTTATTCCTGCTGTCAGGGGAAAGGTAGCCAGAATTATCGGAGCCGCCCCCCTTAACCCAACCCAGGAGATCATAAGTTTTTCCCGGAGTTTAAACCGCGTAAAGGCTAGCGAGATAAACACGCTCAAAGGGCGGGCTACGAATATTAAAAAAAGCGCAGCAAGTATGCCGGAAATTATTACTTTCTTAAGTAGCGAGATGAAAACAAGAAGCCCTAAAACAAGAAAAATTGAAACCTGCATAAACCAGGCCAACCCATCATGGAACCGGATAAGATATTTTTTATGGAGAAATAGCCTCGCACCCATAACCAATCCGGCAAAGTATACAGCCAAAAAGCCATTCCCTCCCAACAAAGACGCTGCGCTATAAGCAAACAGAACACCTGAAGCTGTCAGGACAGGGTAAAGCCCGTCATATTGCAGTTTTAGATTATTAATTAACAGGATCAGCAGATGTCCGACAACATAACCAACGATGAGCCCGATAGCAAGTTGCATGATAAACACGGGAATAAGGAGCGCATAGGTCTGGGTTTTTCCGGTAATCAGGCTTAAACAAGCTATTGTCAGGAACACTGCCATTGGATCATTGCTTCCTGACTCAAATTCAAGGAGATGACGAAGGTTTCCCTTAAGATTTATATTCTTAGACCGCAATATCCCAAATACAGCGGCAGCATCAGTAGAAGATATTACAGAACCTAAAAGTAAGCCTTCCAGCCAGGAAAACCCAAGGAAATAATGAGCGAAGGTTCCCATTATCGTTGCAGTGACAAGCACTGCAACCGTCGCAAGCGAAACTCCTCCTACTAATGCGCGTCTCAGCTCCTTCCAATCAATGCTTAATCCTCCCGCAAAAAGAATCAAGGACAGAGCAAGCACTCCAACATACTGGGTGAGAAGCGGGTCATCAAAATAAACATGTCCAATACCCTCCGAACCAGCGAGAATTCCCAACAAAATAAAAAGCAGCAAAGAGGGAATCCCAAGAAAGGAAGAGATTTTACTTGATACGACAGATAGGAAAAGCAAGATAGCAGTGATGAGGAGTATATAAACCATCGATTGCTCCTTTATCCATACCTGGTAAAAATATTTGTTCTGACTGTATCTGCTTAGATTTTATGCTGCTTTTTCCCCTGATTCCCAACGGCGGATTTTAATTGTCTTTTGAATGTATTCTATATGTAATTTTTCGTTGGAATAATTTTTAACAATTTGAGGAGTTATGTCTATTGGGAATCCCTTGGAAAGTGCATCCTGATAATGCCTGTTCGTTGTTCTTTCTATTGACTCGAGTACTTTCAGCGCACCCTCTATTCCTATCTGACTTCGTAATGTCAGAAAGCCGTCAATAAGCACCCCGGAAGCATTCCTGGACGGCATAACGGGTTCCCCTCTAAGCTTTTTAACAAGTGCAGAGAGATTATTGATATGTCGATAATGATCATCTCGAAATTGTTTAACCTTAAATCGTACTGAAGGAAAATCAATTTGCTTTAGTGCTTCATCGTAACATTGAGCTGCATCGAAATCGAGTTGAATCAAAGAATCAATGTTATTGATAACGGCTTGCATATCCATGGAATTACCTCCTTTTAATAGGTTGATACAGACCGAACCATAGTTTGCACCCGACAGGTCAAAAAACTATGAGAGTATGTTAACTATTTCTTGCCGTTAATACATTCCTGATATCAACCAAAGTTTCGTATATTTTATACAGTAGCAAGTAACCCGCAGTTGGTAGCCTCAGTAGCATAACGCCCAAAAGAATGAACCTTGCCCCTGACATAATGTGCGTTCTATCTTTATGGCCTTCTTTTAACATTTTATTAACGGAAAAAATCCCATAGATTATTGAAGAAACTCCGGCCATTATCATAAACGGGATTACGGTAAGCGGATGAATCATTTCACTGTATTTATTACATTCCTTCATAGCCTATCCCCCCTCGCTTCGTTAATTGCTGGATAGTACACCTAGGCAGAAATAATCGCAAGCAAATATAATAAAGCCGGATTTTCGGTTTTTATGAGAAATAACCCTGCGCTTTGCGCAGGGTTATAATTTAAATGTGAATCAGCTTGAAGATAACTAATAGCGATTAAGAAGGCATAAGGAGAACGACAACTTGGTTTTTTTCCACATGGATGATTCCCTTGGATACTTCTAACGATTGCAATTCATCATTAGCTTGATATTTCAATTTGCCTTTTTTGATCAAGCCGACGGTAGCAATATGGTCTTTTAAAATAGTAGTTGGGCCTAAATCGATATTCGGATAGGTGATACTGTCTATTTCGCCTTCAAAGAGCTTTTCTTTCAAGGACCATATTTTGCATTGTAATTTCTGGCTCATTGTTTTTTCATTTCTTGATATTTTTTCTCAACGCCATCTAATCCTCCAACCATATAGAAGCACTGTTCCGGATAGCTATCATAATTCCCGGCAAGGATCTTGTTGAATCCATCGAGCGTGTCTTTTAGCGGCACGTGTTCACCCTTCATGCCGGTAAAGAATTCTGCGACAGCAAATGGTTGAGAGAAAAACATTTGTATTTTTCTTGCGCGGTTAACTGTAATCTTGTCTTCTTCACTTAACTCACTGGTTCCGAGGATCGCTATAATGTCTTTTAATTCTTCATACCGCTGAAGGATTGATTGTACTCGTTTTGCGGTCTGATAATGTTCCAATCCGACATATGACGGATCAAGGATTCGCGAAGTTGACGCAAGTGGATCAACCGCAGGGTATATTCCTTTTTCAACAAGTTTACGTGATAGTACTGTGGTTGAATCAAGGTGAGAGAAAATCGCCACGGTTGCAGGGTCCGTAAGGTCATCTGCAGGCACATAAACAGCTTGCACTGAGGTAATAAACCCTTTTTTTGTTGATACAATACGTTCTTCAAAGCGACCAAGCTCTGCTTCAAGCGTAGGTTGATACCCTACAGCAGAAGGCATTCGTCCTAGTAGTGTCGAAATTTCTGAGCCAGCCTGGATAAATCTGAAAATATTGTCCAGGAAGAAGAGAACGTCTTTTCCTGTTTTATCTCGGAAGTATTCCGCCTGAGTAAGTGCTGCAAGTCCTGCGAGAATACGTGCTCCCGGAAGTTCTCCCATTTGGCCGAATACCATGACGGTTTTTTCCATAACTCCGGACTCTTTCATTTCTAGCCAGAGGTCGTTTCCTTCACGGGTGCGTTCACCGATACCGGCAAATACTGATATCCCGCCGTGATGTGTAGCCATATTATGGATAAGTTCCATAATAATAACAGTTTTTCCAACTCCGGCACCACCAAATAATCCTGTCTTTCCGCCTTTTATGTAAGGCGCAATAAGGTCGATAACTTTAATCCCGGTTTCGAACATTTCGTTATTAGCTTCTAATTCTTCGAATTCCGGTGGTTTTCTTCGTAGAGGCCAGTGAACAGTATCTTTAGCGAGTGGAGCCCCTCCATCAATAGGCTGACCAAGCACGTTGAATACGCGGCCAAGAACGCACTCACCAACAGGCATTGTGATATCAGCGCCTTTATCAAGCACTTTCATCCCTCTTTTTACGCCTTCGGTAGGTGTTGTAGATACGGCTCTTACAACATTACCTTCAAGCTGGACAGCAACTTCAGCCAATACATAGAGATCTTTTTTTGCAGAGATTTTTTCTCTGATTTCTAAAGCACTTCGAATATTCGGTAAGCAATCAGATGGAAATTCTACATCGATAATTGGGCCGACGACTCTTACCACTTTCCCAAAATTTTCTTTCATTCCGACTAACCCCTTTCTTTTCTAAGGACTTTAAATCCACTGACGATTTCCGAAAGATCCTTTGTTATCCCTGCTTGTCTGATTTTATTGAGTTCAAGTGTGAGCTCAGTAATACTCTTCTTACAGGAATCTGTTGCGTTTTTCATCATAATAAACCTGGCACCCATTTCTCCAGCCTCGGATTCTAATATATGTAAGTAGAGGACAGTGGTGAGATAGTCAGATAAATAATTAATAAAAATATCTTCATTAATTTGCGGCTCAAAAATGAATTTTTCTGCGAGTTCATAATCTTCTTTTCCTGGTTGCAGCGGGAAAAGATTTTTTAGTGTGGCTTTTTGTCTCAAAATAGATTCAAATGCATTATAGGCTAAGGAGATCGAAGTAACTTTATTCTCTTTAACGAGCTGAATAATTTCCTGAACAAGCAGGTTCAGTTTTTTTAAGCTGATTTCTCCGGCAGCCTCCCCGGCGTCTTTCGGGTCGCTGCTATCACTGAATAATGAAAAATAGTGACTATCATTATAAAGATTCGGCTTGAAAACTTCTTTGCCCTTTTTCCCAATGAAAAAATAGGTATGATTTTCAGATTTCTTGTGAAAGTTTTTTGCTAATATTTTTCTTATCTCCCCATTGAAATCGCCACAGAATCCACGGTTTGACAGTATTGTTATAACGAGATGTTTTTTTTCTTTTGTAGTATCCTCACCTTGTTTCAATTTGTTGCAGATTACCATTTTCATAATCTGTTCAACGGAATAAGATAGCGGCCGGTTACTGGTAATAAGATTTAAGATCTTTTTTAGTTTGATGATCGAAACGATCTGCATTGAATACGTTAGCGAATCAATGCTGTGAAACGTCTGGATCCTTTCTTTTAATGAAAATTTATCAGCCATTAGTGGGCCTCACTCGAAATTGCTAGTCCGGCTAAGTTAATCTCTTGATTATAGAGATTCTTTATATCTTCTATTGCGACCTTTAAGTCATTAATTAATTCCGGCGTAAAAGAGTTTTCTGTAAATAATTTATTAAGAAGCTCAGGATATTTATTTCGTGCCTTTTCGAGCATGTAGGTTTCGAATTTCTGTATCTTTTCAAGAGGAATATCGTTCAAAAAACCATTAACAGATGAGTAAATACTAAGTATTTGCTCTGCGACAGGCATTGGTTTCTGTTTATCCTGCTTTAAGAGCTCGGTTAATATTTTACCTTTTTGCAGCTGCATCTGTGTTTCTTTATCGAGTTCGGAACTGAATGCACTGAACGATTCTCGTTCACGGTACTGTGCGAGTTCTATTCTAAGGCTACCCGATATTTTTCTCATTAACGGTATTTGGGCTTTACCACCTACTCGCGATACCGAGGTTCCAACGTTTACTGCTGGTCTGAATCCGCCATGGAAAAGATTTTTCTGAAGGAATATCTGTCCGTCGGTAATAGAAATAACATTGGTTGGAATATAACTGGATATATCTCCTTGTTGTGTTTCGATGATTGGTAAAGCGGTTATTGATCCTCCACCCAGCTCGCTGTTCAGTTTTGATGCCCGTTCGAGTAATCGTGAATGTAAGTAGAAGATGTCTCCCGGATATGCTTCGCGCCCCGGAGGCCTCTCAAGCAGAAGCGAAATCATTCGATATGCTTGAGCATGTTTTGTGAGGTCATCATAAATGATAAGTACATCTTTTTTATGATTATACATGAACTCTTCAGCCATTGCCGTACCGGCAAATGGTGCAATAAACTGGCTTGCTGCCGGTTCATGAGCTGAAGCGTTTATAACAACGGTGTAATCCATTGCGTCATGTTTTTTTAATACATTAACTACATCAAGAATGGCAGATGATTTTTGTCCGATTGCAACGTAGATACAGATAACATTTTTACCTTTTTGGTTGATAATCGTATCGACGGCTAGTGCGGTTTTTCCTGTTTGTCTGTCGCCGATTATTAATTCTCGTTGACCTCTTCCGATAGGAATTAACGCATCGACGATCTTGTACCCTGTTTGTAACGGATCGCATACTGGTGATCGATCGACTACGCCAGGTGCAATTTTTTCGATTTCACGAAATCGGTAAGTTTTTTCGTCGATTGGACCTTGTCCATCAATTGGCTGGCCCATTGCGTTCACGACTCTTCCAAGTAACGCTTCTCCAACCGGAACGCTAATGATTTGGCCTGTTGATTTTACCCAGGCGCCTTCTTTAACTTCGGTGTGCCTACATAAAATAATTGTTAGGATTTCATCCCGTTCAAGGTTGAAAACTATGCCGTACTTATTGTCAGGGAATTCTACCATTTCCCCGTACATAGCATTCGGTAGTCCGCCAATTCTGGCAATACCGTCTCCGCATTGGAGTACCATGCCTATTTCTTCAACCTTAGAAGAAGACTCATACGAATCCACTTTTTTCTTTAAGATTGTTTTGATTTTTTCTGTATCGAACTGCATAAGCGCTCCTTATAATTAGAAGTTATGAATATGTTGATTAAGATCTAACAATTTTTTTCTTATACTCACATCAACTATTTTGTCTGGGGGGATTTTTAATATAAGTCCTCCATAAATACGGGCATCAACAATGTTTTTTAATATTATTTTATTATTTAACAATAATTCTAGCTTTATTTTGATTTTTTCATTCTTTTCTCTTGAGAGTGGGACCGCGGTAATTATTTGCAGGATAGTCAAATTGTATTTTTCGGCTACTAATTTTTGGAATTTATGATAGATAGAGTACAATCGGGAAAAGAGATTGTAGTCCATTAAAAGTGCCACAAAATTATAGAAAAAGTCTGAAGAATTGGCATCCTTATATATATCTTTGAGGCAGTCCATCTTGAATTCCAGACTATATTTCGGATCAGTCAGGACTTCTCGTACCTCGTAGTTACTTTTATACAGTTTATAGAGAGAAAATAAATCCTCTTCAAATGACTCAACACATTTGTTTTTTTCTGCTTCCAGAAGCAGTGCAGGGATATCAATCTCAAACTTCTTCCGCAAGTTTCCTCTCCATTTCTTTCACACAATCATCGATTATATCTTCGTGATCGCCAACGGTGAGTTTTTTTTGAATGATTTTAGCAACCACAGCAAAAATTACTTCTTCCATCTTTCCGCTAAAATCGCGTAGCGCTTCTTGCTTTGTCATGGACATTTCGTTCTCTAGTTGCGCGAGTGTTATCTTTTTCTCTTGCGCCATTATGTCGGTGGCTTCTTTTCGGCGAAGCCCTTCTTCCTTCTCAAGCGCTATAAGTCGATCCGAAACGTCTTTTTGGAAGGCTATAAGTTTGTTTTCATATGATTCTCGTAAATTTTTAGCTTCTTCCATATTTGTTTCTATTTGTTGAAGATTTTTTTTCTGCGTTTCTTCTCTTTCTTCAAGTACCTTAAGAATCGGCGGAAACACATAAAAATAGAGGACAAGAACAACTATTCCAAAAGAAGCTAGTGTCCAGAAGAATATTTCTGACTGAAATTGAAACAATGCTTTCTTCCTCCTTTATTTAGCGGTAAAAATAAGAAGAATAGCGATTAATAGTCCATATAAACAGATAGATTCTACGAATGCTATACAAATGAACATAAGTGTACGGATTGTGCCGAGTTGTTCTGGCTGCCTCGTAACACTTTCGATAGACTTTGCACCGATTAACCCTATTCCCAGCGCAGCACCTATTGCTGCTAATCCAATTGCGAGACCTGATGATAAATATGCTAATGCTACATTACCCATTCTTTTTCCTCCTTCCTTAATGTTCTATTTTCATAGCATCAGAAATATACGATGCAGATAAATAGGTAAAAATAAATGCTTGTATTAAACAAACAAATAATTCAAAAAGTTTAATTCCTACGATGAGTACCAGCGGTACAAACTTGCCTACAAATATCGGCACCATCGAAAGAAGTGTAAAGAACACGACGATTATCATGTGTCCGGCAAACATGTTGGCAAATAGCCGGAGAGCTAAAGATAGCGGGCGAAATAAATAAGTAACAATTTCTATTGGTGCCATCAGTGGTATCAATAATTTGGGGACGCCGTTTGGAACGAATTGTTTTAGGTACTTCCTGCCATGAATCTTAATCCCGATAAGAACGGATAGAAAAAATACGCCGAGTGCAAGGCTCGCGGTAAAGTTAAGATTGCCGCTGGGCGATTCCAGCAGGGGTATCGAGCCGACGAGGTTATTGGTAGCTACAAAAAGGAACAGAGACAAGAAGAAGACCAGCCAGAAACGAGTGTAATGTGGGAACGATGACAGAAATTGGTCCTGGCAGAAAGCTATGAGCATTTCTACAATAGTTCGGGCTCTTTTGATCTTAAGGGCTAAAAAGAAAAAAACGATTATAAAAGCTGAAATGAACCACATTAATAAAACAGGCTTTATAATTGCTAAGGTCATTCCTAAAAAATGCACAGTGAAGAGTGCTTCCTGTGCTTCATGAATACCCATCGATAATTAACCTCTATAAACGCTATAATTAATTGTAATGGTATGATTCTTTGTCAACAATTCTTCTGAGCTTGGAACCATATTTTCAGCATACAGTAAAATTGTAAATTAGTTTATGAAAAAAGTAAAGGCATAGAAAGTCCCAAGGAGTAAATAGTTAGTATTCGGGTGCCTTGGCTGACAGCGTTGATACTTAAGGCTGCATGTGCTACTATTTCTTAACTAGAAACTTTAATAAGAGAATGAATATGGTTAAACTATTTTCTGAAAGCTCTGTATATGAGTCAAAAAAATTAGCGAATGCTAAGCCTGATCAGAAGCTGCCGCGTTTCATGCAAGAACATCCCTATGCAGGTAAACTGATCGTTGTTGAGGGTATTGATGGCTCCGGAAAATCTACGCAACTTAAGATACTATATAACTTTCTAAAATCAAAAAGCTATCCGGTTATTTTGACCGAATGGAATTCTTCGAAACTAGTTTCCAAAGTTATTAAAAAAGGCAAGAAAAAAGAGCAACTTGGGCCTGAAACTTTCAGCTTATTGCATGCAACCGATTTCGCCGATAGGCTGGAAGGCACGATAATTCCTGCGCTAAAGGCCGGATTGATTGTTCTTGCCGATAGATATGCATATACAGCATTTGCCAGGGATATCGCCAGGAATTGTAATTCGCGATGGGTGCGTAATGGTTATTCTTTCAGTATCAAGCCGGATGCGGTTTTTTACTTTAAAGTTCCAGTTAAATTGGCACTTGACCGGATCTCGCTTACCAGAACACCTAAGTATTATGAATCAGGAATGGACATGAAGCTGTCGAAGGACCCGCTGGAAAGTTTTGTTTTGTTCCAGTCCAAGGTGCTGTCAGAATACGAGAAAATGGTGAAAGAGTTTAGTTTTATACCGATCAATGCTACCTTACCGATACATGAGCAACAAAAGCTTTTGAGAGAAGATGTCATGTTAATTTTAAAAAAGAAAGCTAAAGCATGCGAAAAAATACCTACCCGGGAAAACTTATTGCCTTTGAAGGTGTAGATGGCTCTGGTAAAGGCGTACAGATCAACTTGTTGATGGACTGGCTTCAAGTTGAAGGCTATGGTGCGGTTCAAACGAAACGCAAAAATTCCAAGCTTATTGCCCAAACGATTCAAAATGCCAAAAATAACCGTTCGCTCAGCCCGATTACCTATAGTCTTATTCACGCTGCCGATACCTCTGATATTCTCGCTAAGAATATTATTCCTGCACTTCAGGCCGGGTTTATCGTTCTTATTAATAAATATATTTTAACTTCATTTGCCAGAGATGTTGTCAGGGGCAGCGAACATTACTGGGTAAGGCAACTTTATGACTTTGCGATGTTACCTGACATAACCTTTTATTTCAAGACGACACCGGAGAGATCGCTAGAGAACCTAGGGAGTATCAGTAACGTAGATTTCTATGACGCCGGTATGGATATTGGGTTTTCACCTCAGCTAGAGAAAAGTTTTACCATGTTCCAGTCGCAACTAACCGGACAGTTCGAGCTGTTGCATGCCGATTTTAAGTTTATCACGATAAACTCCTTTGACCCGGTGCAGCAGCAACAACAGTTGATCCGAAAAGTCGTAAAGGGGGTCCTGCCATGAATTTTTTTGAGGAAGTATGGAGTACCGAAGAGCGAGGCGCTAACCCCTTAACTCTAAAAGCGGAGTATCCGCAGCGAAGAGTTACAACCTATGATGAATTAATCGATTACCTGGATTTTTGCGTACAATGTCCGTTGCATAAGAGCAGGACAAACCTTGTTCCGGGGGCTGGTCCCAGCCCGAGCAATTTAATGTTAATCGGAGAAGGTCCTGGTCAGCAGGAAGATATTCAGGGCGTGCCTTTTGTCGGAAGGGCAGGCCAATTGTTAACCAGCATTTTGCTCTCTGTTGGTATTAGGCGGGAAGATATCTATATCACTAATATTGTTAAATGCCGTCCGCCCCAGAATCGAAATCCCGAAGAAAAAGAAGTGCTTGCGTGTCGGACATATCTAGTAAATCAACTACTTGTGCTGAAGCCAAAAATAATTATTCTCGTGGGTTCTCCTGCTCTAAAAGCTGTACTCGATAAGACGATTTCAATTACCAAGGCACGAGGGCAATGGTTTTTTCAAAAAGTACCTTATATGCAAGAAGAGCTTGCAATCATGCCGGTTTTTCACCCTTCATATCTTTTGCGCAATGCCAGTCGAGAAGTTGGAGGCCCGAAATGGCTTACCTGGCAAGACATGAAAGCTATCAAAACGGTGATAGAAGAAAGGTCTTTACTATGAGTAAGATAATAGTTGCCCAACTGCAATTTCCCATCAGTTATAGCGATATCCGGCTTAATATCGATACTGCACTGGGTCTGGCCGAAAAAGCGCTAGCCTCAAGGCATGTTGATTTTCTTGTTCTGCCGGAAATGTGGAGCACCGGCTTTATTTCGAAGAACCAGATCATCGCAAATATAGAAAGTACTTCTTATATATTAGGGAAATTCAGCCAACTTGCACAGTATTATAAGAGTTACATCATCAGCGGGTCTCTTCCCCGGCTCAGAGAACATAACCTTTTCAATACGTCCTTTGTTATTAACGATTCGGGAACGATTATCGGACAATACAGCAAAATTAATTTGTTTCCCTTAATGGATGAGCTCAAAATATTCACCCCTGGAGAGAATGTGTATACTTTTGAAACACAGCATTGCAGGATTGGTCTGGCGATCTGTTTTGATCTACGTTTTCCTGAGATGTTTCGATTAATGCAACGGGAAGGTGCGCAACTCATTTTTCTACCGGCTCAATTCCCGGTCCCGAGGCTCAATCATTGGTTGACCCTTACAAAAGCCAGGGCTATAGAGAACCAGCTCTTTTTTGTAGCGACGAACTGTGTCGGGCAGTGCGGGGGGTATGATTTCTTTGGGCAATCGGTAGTGATTGATCCTTGGGGCGAGATCATTTCAAACAGCGAAGAAAGGACAGGGTTCACGTTAACCGCTATTGATCTTAAAGAAGTCCGTATCGTTAGGGAAAAAATTCCCTGTGTCATCTCTTAGCTCCTCGATTTAAGGTAACTATCTTGCCTATAGGGCATTCAATGTTCAATTAATCCCAGATAATTTCTTTTGACGGAGAAAAAAGTAGTAATTTGAAAAGAATTATCTGGATGTTCCTACCGATAATAAATGAAATCAGATCTGTGCTTAAATCGAAGGTAGTGGATAGCCAATTAAATGTTTGAGAGCACTGGATTTTTAAGAATTTACTTTAAAAAGGAGGAATTTATGATGGACTCAAGTATAAATGGTCTTAACGAGGCTGCTAATCGGATGGCTGTGAGTGCACAGAATGTAAGCCGCGCTGGATTCGATAAAGGTGTAAATCTTGAACGGGAAATAGTCGACACAATACAGGCAAAAGGAAGTGCTGCTGCGAATATTAAAATTATGGCTGTACATCAAAGATGGGGGAATTCCTGATAAGATATTAGTTAATCAGACTATATCAAGAAAGGAATTCCCTTATGGAAATAATAGCAGA
>Ga0154521_129_pt1 | contig 19562 bp, 18 predicted proteins | sample RifGroE2_FD_105664 | JGI IMG/M metagenome (GOLD analysis project Ga0154521, IMG submission 105664) | Candidatus Margulisbacteria bacterium GWE2_39_32
TATGACAAAATAATGTTTCAATATATAATAGAAATTAATTGTACTAAAAATTTAAGGAGTTAAGTTTTATGAACAAACAAATGGTTTTAATATTCAGTGCTCTTATATCATTGTCTCTAGTAGGAATATCTTTTGCCGATACAATTACGAGAACTGCCATTGCTAACGACGATGGCAGTTTTCTTGCCGTTTTTTATGACGGGGATGTGGCAATTGCAACTCAGAGCTATACTAGCTTATCTGAACTGGTAACACAAAATGGCAATATTCCTGATGGTATGGTTAACCAGTATTATGAGGACGGTACGTTACAATCTATTACGACATACAAGGATAACAAACAAGAGGGTGAAGTAAAAGATTATTATGAAAACGGAGCTTTATTGAGTGAAGGAACCTATAAGAATGACAAACTTGAGGGATTGGTTAGATCGTACTTCGAAAATAAAACAGTAAAAGCGTTACGAAACTATAAGAATAACAAAATCGACGGTATGCAGAGAGATTACTATGAGAGTGGTGCATTACGAGGTGAGGGCGGGTGTTCTGATAATATTAAGCAGGGAATATGGAGTGAATATCATGAAAACGGCAAGTTGAAAGCGCAGTGGGCTTATATCGATGGCGTTATCGACGGTTCCGTTAAAGAGTTCTATGAGGGCGGTGCATTAAAAGGAGAATCAACATTAAAAAAAGGGAAAATTTCCGGTATTTCAAGCAAATATTACGAGAGTGGGATGTTAGCGGATCAAGCTCATTATAAAGATGACAAACTTGAGGGCGTGTATAAAGCATACTATGAGAATAAAAAGTTAAAGTCGGAAATAAACTTCAGGAACGATAAGAAGGATGGTATTGCACGAGAATATTATGAAAATGGAACACTCAAGTTGCAAGGCAGCTTTAGAGAAGATAATCCTGAAGGGTTTCAGGCTGAATTCTATGAAAATGGCAAACCTAAGCAGGAAATTAATTTCAGTGAAGGTAAACGTAACGGAACAGCGAAAGAATTCTATGAAAATGGCAAAGTTAAGTACGAAATGAATTATAAAAATGATGAAAAAACCAAACGGCAATCTTATGATGAAGAAGGTAACCTGATTTATAATTGGGACTATTAACCCTATTTATGAAAGACTGATACTATTTAGCTATCGCTGGTTGGGGCCGGACCGCGGTGTCTGTCTTCTATATATGTTTATTCCGTAACATTTGTTATAATGTCAAAAAGTTACTTAAAAATCGGAGGAACAAATGAATACATATAAGGTGAGCATTACTGCAGGAATATTGTTATTTTCGTTATCAGTTTGCGGATTTGCAGCTAATGATGTCAGTACGAAAAATGTAAAGTTAGACACTTTTGATGAGAAACTCAGCTACGCATTAGGATTGAATATCGGCGGCAGCTTAAGTCAATTAGGGGATGACGCAAAACTCAATATTGATTTGTTATCTCGAGGCATTAAGGACCGGATGTCAGGCAATCAGCCATTGATTACGCAAGAGCAGTTTGTTGCAGTAATGAAGCAGCTTCAGGAGAAACAAAAAGTGAATGAGAAAAAGGAATCTGAATTAGCGGAGAAGAATCTTAGTGCAGGTCAAAAGTTTCTGGCAAATAATAAAAAAGTAGCCGGAGTTATTGAAACGAAGAGTGGATTGCAATATCTCGTTCTTACGAAAGGGACCGGTGCTAAACCAAAAGCGACAGATAGAGTCTCCGTTCACTATCGAGGAACACTTATTAATGGAACAGAGTTCGATAGTTCGTATAAACGCGGTGTTCCGGCTACATTAGCACTTAACGGAGTCATTCCCGGATGGACAGAAGCTTTACAATTAATGAATGTCGGCAGTAAATACAAGCTTTTCATTCCTTCCCATCTTGGATACGGGGAGAATGGAGCAGGCGAAACAATCGGTCCTAATTCGGCACTGATTTTCGAAGTGGAGTTAATTGATATTGCCAAGTAGCATGGTTGTTAGTGAATTAATAATTCTAGAGAATTGAGAGCATCGGTAATTTGCTTGAACTGCTGCTTGTTCTGAAGGTATTAAAACAGGGGTGTTCTAACTGCTTATTCTGCCGAGATGGAATCACTCCGCGCTCAAGGAAAAAGCTTCTGGCAATTAATGCTTCATTTCTTACAGATTTATCGTAGGGGCTTCGAGAATAGGTAATTATTTTTTGATTAATAGTTGTATAAAGATCTTTGAGATTATTTATCAGTTTTACCAGTTCACTAGCATTGCTTGGTGGTTGTAGTTCAGTCATAAGCCTGGTTACCCTGTCATTATCAGGGTTTTCCTCTTCCTCTGTTAGAGCCAGGTTAATTATCATGTTTGCTAATTTTTCATATTCCGGTTTGTTCGATTGATCCATCGGTATGTGTAAATTGAAAATAATAAGGTTTTTTATGACATGTTCATCGAGAATATCATAGAGAAACCCAATAAATTGTTTTGCTTTATCAGGATCTTCCGGCTCGTAAAGTTCAACTAAATTTTGTTTTTGGAAAAAATAGATCGAAAGAATGTCAAGAAAAGGTTCTCTTCTTCCGAATTTTCTTGCTGTCTCTAGTGAATTAAAAATAATGGAATAAAAAATATCTAATTTCAGGTTGGGTCCTGCGAGGGTAAACGTTTTGCTGAAGCTGAATATTCTGTTAAGATTTTGGGTTACCCCGTCGAGAAATCCAAAACTATATTTGTCGCAGTAATTATCCACATTAGTTTTCAACTCTTTCAGTTCTTCAGCAAGGAAATATTCTAAACCTCTTCCCATGACAGGGTTGTTTTGTTCGGTTTCAATCATCTTGTTTATGATACGAGTCACCAGTTTGCTTTGATCTTCATCGAGAATAGTCAAATTGTTAAGCTGTGTTTCCATGGTTTTATTTAACAAGTAATGCCCAAGGTCTACATTAAATAATAAATGTTCCAACATGATCCTTCGCTCAAGGGGATTGAGTTTTTCCCAATTTTTTAATGAAGATTCTAAGAAATCCAATGGCATAGTTCTGGATTTATTTATAAAAGCCCAATCAGCACTATGAACGATTTCCTTTGGAATACTCACAAGCTTATTTAGCATTTTTATAGACCTTTAGCTATTTTTAGTATATTATCGTATGGTTTTGCTTGGTAATTGCATTGATTTTATTATAGTGACGAAAATTTTTATGTAATATCGAAATCTTTTGTGTTCTCTTACGATACTAATTTAGTTACAGAAAAAACTATAAATGTTTATGCGAGATTGACTCCGGGTATATTAATAGCAAGATTAACTAATTACCAGGAAAAGACTATATGAGCTATTTATCCGCTAAATTGTTTGCAGGAGTAGACGATAGAATCCAGCTAACGGCCAAGGATGATAACGTTGCGTTTACACAAGATCAAACTATACCTAAAAAATACTCTAAATTATGGGCGGAACTATCGAAGTTCCAAAAGGATACTAGAACAATTTTTTCGCCGGAAGCGAAGAATGTTTTACGACAATTAAAAACATTTCGGAACCAGATAGAACGAGCTCTTGTTAAAAAACTTATAAAAGCTGTGGATGATGATGATTATAACTCGCTTCTTGAAAGCAAAGACAGGTTGAAAGAAATACAGCTCTTAGCAAATTTAAAAGGGTATCAGAGATATGATGCCAGAATTGGAAGTAACAGGACAATAAAGAGATTATATTATTTATCGGAAACACCGATGAAAAACTTTGCCAAAATTTATTTAAAAGACAAGGTTGACCCAACTGCATTAAAAAGAATAACTGTGGATACTGAATATAAGGAACGAGAAGCTGTCTTTTTAGCTAAATTGAAGAATTTTGGTAAAAAGAACTGTTTATATCTGAACGTAGATTATGATCGAGGACTAGCTATGCTTGACCGGCAAAAAATATATAAACCTGAGGGTTCACCGGATGGATTACCCGGAGAGGATTATCTTTATGATACTAAACATATGAGTGGAACTTATTTTTCTTTTGTTGATTCATACTCAGTAAATTTTTATAATAAATTTAGTTCATACAAAAAATTCATAGTTTTGGAAATATCGATTCAACCTGCTGTTTATAACGATTTTATCAATAAATGTTTAGAGTTATTGAAGTATAAAAGTTGTCTCGGTATTGATCCTTTATCCCCCAAGTATTGCCCTCGCAATTTTGGCTTAGGTGTAAAAAATGAAGTAAATTCATATAACATAGTTCTGTTAGACAAAACTGCTACACTGTTTAATGACGCAATTACAGGGATCACGCCTATTGCGTTAGTAAAATACGATGAAACTGCTCATTAAGGAATAGTCATGTTGAAAAAAATAATAGATATTCATTTCCCAATCTTGCTAAACAAAGCAAAGACAATGAGGATTATTTCCCCTGATTTCCCAAGAGGCGACGAAACTTTTTTAACTATAAAGGACGCTAAACTTGATAAGGAAAATATAGTTTTTACTTGTGAAGGACTCTCCGGACCAATAGTTTATGCTGGTTCTTATATCAATATGCTTCAAAATGAGACGTCAATTTCAAATCCTTTATACGTTAAAGCTGTTTTGCCGGATGGCAATGAGAAATATTTGATTACAGTGGAAAAACCACAAGACATGATAGATAACATCGGGATTAATCCTAAAACAGATACCTATGTTTTATCTACGGCTAACCTGGATTTTTCCCCCCGGCGTATTAGAGCAGCTTATGATACAGATAAAATTACCGTATATCAATCTTTTGAGCCCGACATTGCCTTGGAAGCTATTCATCTTCAGACGTTTGGGCGTAAGTTTGATGATAAAAGGCCTATGACCTGGATAAAACCTTCATTGTATTGGATGTTATATAGATACCATAATACTAATCAAGATAATGAAGAAAAGCAGATAATTTTAAAAATTGATATTAAACGTAGTTTTTTTTATGACCTGCTTGCAACTGCGGCGTTAACAACGATTCCCAAAAATGGTTTTTATCCTGATACCAAATCGCATAAAAGAGCTTTAGTCAGGAATTTAAACCGGGTACAATGGGACCCTGACAGAAACAGCCAGCTCTATAAGGCTGATTCCAGAAGAGCTATTCAGATAGGTATATACAGACTTTTTTATGATGAGTATAAAAAAAACATTCTATCAGTAGAAAATGCTACTGATTTGTATGATCAGTTGATAAATGGGAAAAATATTAATAATGATGTGCCGCCGGAATATCCGGTTCCAGTACCGGAAGAGCTAATGAAGAAATTTGATATGATGGATGTTATCTAATTAATGCTATGTTAAAAGTTTAATCTGCTGATTAGTCATCCCATGAATAGAGGCCATTGAGAGAATCAATAATACTTTCGTCATCATATTTGATTAATGATAGCTTTTTATACCTTTTGAAATTGAGATCAATCAGAGCAGGAGGTATTTTACAAAGAGCTTTGCCTGGAAGGAATATCGCAACTACTTCTTTGTCTTTCTGGGCTGCGTAGTTGATCATAAATTGAGCTAATCCTTTGTTGTGTGTGTCATCCTCAATTAACATTACCAATGTGTCTGCCGGGTTCATATAGTTTTGAATCTCAAGTTGCATTTGAGTGAGTAATTTTCGCGGATTATCTTCACAAAAATCCTTGTTTTGGATGGATAAACTGCCTGTGCCGGCGTATATTTTTGTTATGTTATCGTATTCACTTCGATGTTTGTAATAATAACTGCAATAGAGTGTTTTATTTTTCATAATTCTTTCTCGCTTTAATTTATTAATTATGTGTATAGCTTAATAATATATTAACTGGAAAGGAGATGCAATAATCAGATTCGTGAAAGGTAATCGGTGAGTTACCATCGAAATTCTTGATCCCGAGTATTTTCGAGGGATCTCAACGATGGCTTGTTTGCTGGATTTTAAGATTTCTCGGGAATATTCGGGTAGCAGAAGACTCCCCGGATACAATTGCCTAAATCACTTTGCTATAGTAAAATTTAGATTCCTTTTTGTAAGGTGATGAATTTGTAACTTATAATGCTAGGAGAAATGTATGATAAAAGTTAACGAATATTTTGAAGGTAACGTAAAGTCGCTCTCTCTTACTACCGCAGACGGACCAGCTACCGTAGGGGTTATGAAATCCGGAGAATACGACTTTGGGACCAGCACTAAAGAAATTATGACTGTTATTTCCGGTACGCTTCGGGTAAAACTTCCCGGACATGACTGGGAATTGTTTTCATCGAAAGACTCGTTTGTTATTGATGCAAATCAACGGTTTCAGGTAAAAGTAGAGGCTGAAGCTTCTTATCTTTGTATTTATAAATAACATATTAATTCTATGGGTTTGCGCGCTGTTTTTTATATCTTAGTATTTTTTGCTGTTTGCTCTATTTTGGGTGTGATAGCGGGATTGCATGTCTCTCCCTCGATACCAAATAATAGCGTGATCTCTTTTCCTTCTGGAAAAAACATTCAAACTGTAGAATATGCAAAAGATTTAAGACTGCCATCAGTGACAAAGACTAAGTCTGTAATTCTTTCCCTTGTTGGAGATTGTACACTTGGAACTGATACTACTCCCAACTATCGAGGGAGTTTCAATGAATATTATAGCAAATACAGCGCAGGCTACTTTTTTCGAAAGGTGGCTCCTGTGTTTTGGCGTAGTGATATCAGTGTCGCAAATCTGGAAGGTACTTTAACTAATTTTACTACAGCACAAGATAAAGAATACAGGTTTCGTGGGTTGCCGGAATACGCAGAAATATTGAACAAAGGTGGTATTTCTGCTGTTAATATAGCGAACAACCACTCAAAAGATTATTTGGAACAGGGATTTAACGATACTCTTGCTGCTTTAGAGCATTATGGTATTAATTACTTTGGTGACGGGTATAAGTGGGAAGTAAAAGTAAACGATGTTCCGATTGTCTTTTTGGGATATGCTCAGTGGCGCTGTTCTCCGACAGCGATGCAGAGGGATATTTCTTATTATGTGAATCGCGGGGTTCTCGTTGTAGTTAGCTTCCATTGGGGCGAAGAACTTGCACAGGAACCTTCTCCGGTTCAGCGGCAATTAGCTTATGCTGCTATTGATTCCGGGGCTTCTCTGGTTTTTGGTCACCATCCGCATGTGCTTCAACCTATGGAGTTCTATAAAGGTAAGTTGATTGCATATAGCCTGGGGAATTTTTGTTTTGGCGGAAATGTTAATCCCAGAGATAAGAAAACACTTATCCTCCAAGTCAAACTTTTTGCGCAAGAAGGTATATTAAAAGGCTATATTATTAATCTTATTCCTTGCCTTATCTCCTCTGAACCTAGTGTTAATGATTACTGCCCCTCGATCGTTACAGGGGATGCAGCGAGAGCTATTGCTGATAATTTTGCTGTTATTTCCAATTATTATTATGCAGCGTTTTAAACCTTATAATTATTCTCAATGTTGTTTATTACTTCTTGGAAAAGTGCTATAACCATGAGGAGACAAGAGAATGGGTATTGCGTGATATATTATGTAGTGAAGAGGAAAAGGAAGGGAGCCATGCGTTCTGTTCTTATCAAATGCCAGTCTTGCGGAACAGTCAACCGGGTTGCAGTCGACAAGCTGAACTCCACATTGAAATGCGGAAATTGCCAAAATATTCTGGAATATCCAAGTAAGTCTGTCGTCGTAACTTCTAAGACTTTTCGTCAAGAGGTGACTGACTGGCCGGGAGTTGTACTCGTTGACTTCTGGTCAACTACTTGTGCTTATTGCCTTCGTCTTAATCCTATCCTTGACCAGTTAGCTACAAAGAAAGCCGGCTTGCTCAAAATCGCAAAAGTAAACGTGCAGTACGAACCGGCGCTGTCCTCAACTTTTCATATTATGGGTACACCGACGCTGCTGCTTTATCAGCATGGCAAACAGATTGATAAAGTCGTTGGAGCCTTATCTCCTCAACAATTAGTAAAGTGGTTACAATCGAAGGCTGGCGTCTGAGGTAGGAATGCTTCCAACGACGACTTATCATAATTTCCTGTGCCGGGCTATGCATCGCTATATTCGCATGTTATAATTCAGTCGATAAATAAATTTCATGCAGGAGTTGACAATGATGAAAAATTTGAAAAATAAGTTTGTAGTAATAAAGAAATTTTTGTTTGTTTCGCTTGCGGTTGTTACCATCGGACTAGGTTGGAAATTGCCGGTACTTGGGTATATTGTCCCGGTTGTTATGCTAACAGCTGTAGTCTTAAGCTTATATAACGGGAGATATCATTGTGGGAATATTTGTCCGCGGGGAATGTTTTTAAGTGTTTTTTTTATTAAAAAATCAAAAAATGCATTAATTCCGGTTTTTTTAAAAAAGATGAGTTTCCGGCTTGTGGTAATGGGTGTCTTAATGGGATTCCTGGTTTTTCGTATCGCTCAAAACCCTACCTCGATTGATTATGTTGGTCGGGTTTTTTGGCTTATGTGCGCTGTTACCACAGGAGTTGGAATAATTCTGGGTTTTATTTATAAGCCGAGGACCTGGTGTTCTTTTTGCCCTGTCGGAACAATGCAAAAAATAATTGGCAGGCATTCGACAAATATTCAGATAGATAAAAATCTTTGTTTGAATTGTAAAGTATGTGAAAAAAAATGTCCTATAAATATTGATATATTATCCACAGTGAAAGAAACCGAAGTTACCGGCAGCGATTGCCTGAAATGTTCCTTGTGTATATCTCAATGTCCTAAAAAAGCGCTCTCATGGGGATCCTGATTATAGAAATCCAGGAACCCGGTCCTTCAATTATAATATATAATAGCTTATTATTTTTTTTGAGATATTTTTTTGAGATACAGTGGGTTTTGCGATTTTTAATTCCTATAAATATAAGTAGTTGATTAAACAATAATATAAGTATTATAGTGCTGGTCAATTAATGCTGACGATGCACACTATTTATAAAGGAAAGCCGGTAGATTTATGAATAAAATTAAATATTTCAATGACCTCAAAATAATACCGTTAGGCGGGTGTGAAGAAGTTGGCCGCAATATGACTGTTTTCGAATACCGGGACGATATTGTGATCCTCGATATGGGAATACAATTCCCGGATGAGGATATGCCTGGAATGGATTACATTATTCCAAACACGAAATACCTGGAAGGTAAAGAAAAAAAAATAAAAGGAGTGATATTCAGTCATGGGCATCTCGACCATATCGGAGCGGCGCCGATCCTTTTGGAAAAACTTGGCAATCCCCCGATTATCGGACGAGACCTGACCCTTTCTTTGATCAAAGACCGGCAGGATGATTATAAGAAAGGTACGTCTAATAAGTTAAAAACAACCTATATTAAGGACATAAATCAGATAATTCCCTTAGGGAAGCTGACTATAAAGTTTTTCAGGATTATGCATTCCATAATGGACGCGGTCGGGGTCATTATCGAAAGCCCGGCAGGTACTGCAATACACCCGGGAGATTGGACAATGGAGCGGGATGATAATGGAAACTCTACTATTGATTATCGTCACTTGAGGGACCTGAGCAAGCCGACCGTGCTCATGCTGGAAAGTCTTGGCGCGACCAGGAAAGAAAGGCTTGGAAATTGGGAGGACGTTTATGAAAACCTGTTCGAGATTATTAACATGGCAACCGGACGGGTTCTTATCGGCACCTTTGCATCCCAGATAGAACGTATTGAGTGGATTATTGAGATAGCGCAAAAAACAGATAAGAAGGTAGCTTTGGACGGGTATTCCATGAAAAAAAATGTTGAGTTAGTAATTAAACTCGGCTATCTGAAAGTGGACAAAGGCACGTTGATCCCTATTGAAAGGATCCGTGATTATCCCGATGAAAAGGTCGTTATGATCTGTACCGGCGCCCAGGGGGAGGAAAATGCTGTTTTGTCGAGGATCGTCAATCGTTCCCATCGTCATATTAAGCTGAAAAAGAGCGATACGGTTATTTTTTCCTCTTCGGTTATACCTGGTAACGAGAGGATGATCCAGCGACTGAAAGATAATATATACCGGCAATGCGATCATGTGGTCCATAGCGAAATCATGGACGTTCATATGGGAGGCCATGCTACGCAAAAAGATATCCTGCAAATGATCGAAATGATTCAGCCAACCTATTTTATGCCGGTCTATGCCAACCATTATCTTCTGAAGGAAGCTGCTTTTCTGGCACAGCGGAGCGGATTCCCTCAAAACAGGATATTCGTTCCTGATAACGGATCTACTTTAGTTGTGAATAAAGAAAAAGCCAGTTTCACCGGCAAGAAAGTACCGAGTAATTACGTCTTTGTTGACGGATTAGGTGTCAGCGATATGCAGCATATCGTTTTGCGGGACAGGCAGGTACTTGCCGAGGATGGTATGGTAGTCATCATTGCGACGGTCGTTAATCAAACCGGGGAACTGTCCCAGAACCCTGATATTATTTCGAGGGGATTTGTTTTTCTTAAAGAGAATCGGGAATTGATTGCGGAATTGCGCAGAAAGGTCAGAAATCTTGTGGTCGAGTCAAAACCGCTTACCTGGGCTGATACAAGGCAAATCAAAGATGATATTCGTGAAGGAGTAGGAAAGTTCCTTTTTAAGAAAACCCAAAAAAGACCGATGATCCTTCCTGTAGTGATAGAAGTTTGAATATATGAAAGATATATAAAAATATATTATCACAAGGAGCGATACCATGACTGACATAAACTATGAAAAAGCCATTTTTGCCGGAGGATGTTTCTGGTGTATGCAGCCTCCTTTTCAAAAACTTGATGGGGTAATTGCTGTTACTTCCGGGTATACAGGAGGGACAAAAGAGAACCCTACCTATGAAGAAGTGTCTACTGGAAAGACCGGTCATGTCGAAGCTGTCGAGATTGTGTATGATCCTAAAAAGGTGTCTTACGATAAGTTGCTCGAAGTATTCTGGGAACAGATTGATCCCACGGATGAGAATGGACAGTTTTTTGACAGGGGGCCTCAGTACGTTCCCGCTGTTTTCTATCTTAACGACGAACAAAAACAATCGGCAGAAAAGTCAAAGAAAGCGCTTGAGGATAGTAAGCGATTTGATAAACGGCTGGTTATAAAAATTCTGCCTGCCTCGAAATTTTACGAAGCGGAAGAGTATCACCAGGACTTTTATAAGAAAAGCCCGGCAAGGTACAATACCTACAAAGCAGCTTCAGGAAGAGAACAATATCTTGCCAGAATCTGGAAAGAAAAAGATTCTGATTCTTCAGGAAAGAAGTAATGTACGAAGCAGGTATGATATTTTGCTTTCCTTAAATATTTACGGTAGCAGAAGCCTTTATTATGTGAAGTTATTGTAATATTATGAAGATGTGCGCTGGATAATCCCGTAGTTGCAGCCAAATTGCGATAACTATTTGCCTTCCGTAAATTCATCGATAATCTTAATAGAGCGAGATTCGCAAAATCCCATTTTATATTAATAAAGGAGATTCATATGAAAAGAACTATTCCGTATTTTTTTGTGCTTTTGGCTGGGTTAAGTATTGCGGGGTGCAGCCAGCATATTTCCAAGGTGTATGATGATCGGGAGGATAAAGATATAGTAGTAGTTAATAATAAAGAACAGGTTATAGCGCAGGGAATTGTTAATCTTAACCTTCCCGTTGGGACTAGCTTGCGTACTTCTGGTATTGCCAGTCAGATAGCAACCCAATCTATAGCCATTAGCGTGACATCCCCAAGTTTTCTTAAGTTTTCTGTTTCCAATAATAACCTGCTGTTCAATGTCGACGACCTCTATCCGGTGCAAGCAACGGGTAATATTTCTCTCTCTCTCAAGACTAATCAGATTGACATCGTGGCTTCAGATAATGTAACCGGTGTTTTTGTGAGAGCTTACTTGTCCAACAATGAAACGGGGCTCCGAGGTAACTTGATTACCGGTAGCGTACTTCCCCTCAAGATAAACACGAATAGCGGTACGTTTATGCAACTTGGAGCTTTGCCTTTGATATTGAAAACCTTTGATGTCAGCCAGCAAAAACCGATCAATGAGACAATGATCCTTGGACTGACTGCCGATTTTACTCAGGCATTGAGCCAGACTTATTCAACGGGTATAGTTCTGGAATTCGTTAAAACTATTAACTAGTGAACTAATCTCAAGAGCGATTTTCTTGTTGTAATTATTATTTGCTGGCCTGGACTCGAAATTCCAGGCCAGTACTGCAAGTGTGTTTATTGTTACATTTTTATCAGCTATTCAGACCCTCTTTAGCGGGGATTTCTACTTCCCTTTTTTAATTTTCCTGAATGCCTTTTGGGATAATTCTGCTAGTAATTTAATTCGAGGCATGGATAGCTTATCCCCTGACCATATGAAGTCATCCGCTAACTGTTCAGTTCTACTAGATGCTCTATTCACTGTCTGACTATAATTTATGGTCCATATAAATTACCTTTTTAATAAAAGAATTATATCCTGTATTGGAACAAAATTACTTCGCAAGCCTTCAATACCTAATAGCAATCTTGCCTTGCTATTGTAATTATCTTATAGCATGAACAAAAAGTTATAGGTGAATTTTATGTTTACACACAAAACAAATTTTATTTTTTATTCGTGTAAACTGACTGATTTTGTCTGGGTGGCTATGCTATAATATCTTAATAGATAACTTTCATGAAATGCTTATATGTTGCTGATTGGCGATTGCTGGATGATTTTTGCTATGCTAATAGGATATGTATGTCCGCATGGGGCGAGTATCTTAAAGGGTTGCTGGGTAACCGTAGGCGGTTATGTATGATGATATAGGTTGTAATCTTTTCAAGTGAAATAGAAAAATATTAATAAAGGGGACTCTCTATGGGTAATAAAAAATATGAAGTATTTTTAGAAATATCAGGTAATACAGCGATGTGGACACGTCCAGACACCGGTGATTGTCCAGTAAGTTATCCGGCACCGACATATTCTGCTGTGAAGGGAATTTTTGAATCTATATTGTGGGGTCCTGCCATCGAGGTTGTACCTACAAAGGTCGAGATTTGCGCTCCAATAACCTATCATAACTATCAGACTAATTATGGAGGTCCTTTGCGAGAGATAGGCGTTATGAAATCTGGAGGAGGTTATCAATTACTTGCAACTGTTTTGATTGATGTCTGCTATCGGATGTATGCTGAGATTGTACCAATAAGGAAAAGTTCCAAGAATGATATTCCTAATGGTGCAAGAAAATGGGATAAAGCAACAACATCACCAGGTCACGCATATCAGGACATTTTTTATAGAAGATTAAAGCGAGGCCAATGCTTTTCAATTCCTTGTTTGGGGTGGAAAGAGTTTGGCGCTGATTATTTTGGGCCGTTTCGGGACGATACTGTAGTTCAACATGACATTAAGATTGATATTACATCCATGTTGAGGTTGGTGTTTCCTGAAGGATACAAATCTAATCGAAATTATATTTACGATCAAAATATAGAGATTAAATCTGGTATCCTTGAATATCCTCGGAAGGAGTATGGAAATGCTTAATGAGTTGAATCAATTAGCTGATGCATTAGAAAGGGAAAATATTCCAACTTATTATTGGCAACCGGATTTTGGGAAACTACCAAATCAATCTTGCTTGAGAATTCTTGTGGCTGATAATGGCTTAATTGAAGGAATAGAAGAATTATCTAATGAATTAAAAAAGAATTTAAGAAAATGGGAACCATCAGGAAATGGCCTCTCATTTCCTGGACTTAACATTCCTCAATTATATCGCATTGCAGATGAGGGAAAAAAGAAGATGATAAAAAAATGGAAAGACGGAAAAGAACAGACAGATATAAAACTATTAAAAGAATGGGTTGCAAGTGCTACAAAAAATTGGCCATTTGATGAATCGAAACTTGAAAAATCATTAAAGATATTCCCTGAAGAAATGAACAGTATAATTGGTGAGGTGCCAAAGGATTTTGATTCTATCAAAACTCTTATTTTTTATCTTAATAAATTCCAATGGAATACTAAAAAAGGTTCTGTATCAAATGAACATATTTTTACTTTGTTTTCGGCGATTGAACAATATATTTGGAAGGAACTGGAAAATGGAGGTAACGTACCTGTTTTATTATCGATGCTAATTTATGAAGGAAATGCAAAAAAGAATCCAGAAAAAGATAGAGGGCAAGTATCTGTTTATTTTGATGTAAAAGAATGGAATGAATATCCTGTAGCAAGTAAAGATATGATGATATTTATTAATGATTGTCTCCTTGTTGATGAGGAAAAAACAATTAAAAGGTCTAACTCTGATGATGCGTTTGCTAAACCGTTAGATGGCTCTGAAAGATTACTACCTACGATAGAACTGCCTATAATTGGGGACGTTAAGTTACGGGCAATGTTTGGTGCTTGGAAATGTCAGACCAGATACGGAATCGCTGACGCACTGTCATTTCCAGTTGGTCAGGAAACTAGAAAACGAACAAAAGGTGCACTAGAATGGCTAGGAGATGAAAGTAGCGAAGGCGAGACTTGGGGCAGAGCTGATGAAAAAGAACTTCTTTTTGCTTATCCAGCGATTCTGCAAAAAAAACCAGATAAACTTGTATCTATATTTGGTGCAAGAAAAATTGATGATTCTGAAGTACGATTTGCGGATTGTGCTAAAGAGGTTATTGATGCTTTAAAAGGTATTAGCTCTGATTTGAAATCTCTAGATCTTCGTGTGTTTTCTCTCAAAAAAATGGATACAACTAGTTCAAAAACGAAAGTAGTTTTTCAACGTAACTACACTGCCCAGCGGCTTGTTGATGCTGCAAAAGATTGGCAAAATGGAGCGGAAAATATACCGGAAATACTACTAAAAGTATGGGGAGAGAATAAGCTGCCGTTGTCTTCAACGCCAATTGTACCATTCCCTCTACAAGTTTCTGCTTGCTTAAACCGTTTTTGGAAAATGGACGGAACATACGTAAAGACAATAAAAGGCGATGATAAACCTTTAATCCCATCTTCGCAAGGAATCGATTTATTGCTGGATGAAAATCCTGAGCGGTTTGTTCCGTATTTGATGTCATTACTAATTAAAAACACGAAAGGATTGCTTCTTTTCATCGGAAATCATCGGATGCAGTTAGATAATAAAGGTAAGCCTAATATTTTTTCTGTATCTGACAAAAAAAAGTATGAACATCATAAACTATTAATTCCATCCATTTATGGGTTGTTGCTATATAAATTAAATATTAGAAAGGATGCCTATATGAAAGAATCACCATTTTTAGTTGGCAGAATGCTTAAACTTGCCGATGAACTACATGCACTATACTGTGAAATTGTTAGAGAAAATAAATTGCCACCGCAATTAATAGGGAATGCGTTAATTGTTACAGCACTTGAAAGCCCAGAGCAGGCAATTGCGCAGCTTTATCGACGTATGGCACACTATATTGGCTGGGCAAAACAATATCGTTCAAAAGATGAGTCGAAAAGTTGGGTAGCTGGTGATCTATTAATGCAGTTTGAAGAAGCTGTTACTCAGATGAAAGGTGTTTCGTTTTCAAAGCGACAGACAGATACAGAACGGGCACAGCAATTTATTGGTTATCTTGCATCAAATACTAAATAAGAGATTAAAAAATTAACTAATTTACAAAGGAGAAAGAAAAATGGGAGAAATCATAAAACGAGCAACTGGACTTTTAATACTTGAGGTAGTTAATTCAAATCCAAATGGCGATCCTGATCGAGAAAGTGATCCCCGGCAGAGGTCTAATCGATTAGGCGAAATATCACCAGTTTCATTTAAAAGAAAACTAAGAGAGCTGGTTGAGGATGTTCATGGGGTTGTATTTAAAGCTGTTAGCAAAGACCTAAGTTTAGATGATTCTGAATTTAAAATATTAGAGTCAAGGGATCGCGTTTTAATCGAGATAAATAAAGAATTATCGACGGATATAAAGAAATTTAACCAAAATGATTTTTTGAATAGTAAATTTGTGAAAAAATATTGGGATGCTCGATTGTTTGGTAATACTTTCCTCGAAAAAGGTGGTCATAAAGGCTATATTAAGACTGGTGTTGCCCAGTTTGTTATGGGATTGTCTGTAGCGTCTGTGAATATGGTTCGTCATTCTAATACTAAAAAGGCGGCAGTAGAGGAAGGTAAATCATCGGGTATGGCTCCGTTAGCCTATCGTGTTGTGGAGCATGGCGTTTACTGCATGCCATTTTATATAAATCCAAGCAATGCTCATAAATCTGGTTGTACTGTAAAAGATATTGAATTACTTAAAGTCTTAATCCCCTATGCCTATGATCATACCCGTTCTGCAATTCGTCCTGATGTGCGGATTCGTCATGCGTGGTACATGGAGCACAAAAATGCATTAGGAAGTTGTGCCGATTATAAACTCATCGAAGCATTAACTCCGATACGTAAAGGAGACGACAATGAGATTCCTATAAGTCCAAATATGACTCCTTCAACTTCATGGAGCGATTATTCTGTTCCTACCGGATTGCCTAATGATTTACGAGATAAACTGTTTTCCTGTGTTGATTTAATGGAGAATATTTAATGCTGGTTGCGCACAGTGCGGATAAAAAAAGAAGTATTTCTGAGCAGAGCTATGCCGCCCATGTAGGCGGCGTAGTTACACTTTCTATGAAAGCAGCTAAAGCAGCATCTCAATATGCTATCCAGGATGGAATATTATTAGAGGACGTTGTGCAGAAGAGTGCAGAATTTCATGACCTTGGAAAGTTAGATGAAGATAATCAACAAGTGTTAAGTGGTAAACGAAAGGCTAAATCTTTGCCTGTGCAACATGCTGAAGCAGGAACAGCATATTTGTTAAACGAACAAAACAATGCAATTGCTGCAACGCTTGTTAGGTCTCATCATATTGGTATGCCTGATTTTGTTGAAGAAAGTAATCGGGGAGACGAACTTCTTCGCGATTCTTCGGTTTCATCTCGGATTGATGATACATTGTCTCAGCTCCTTTTTAAGCATCGAGCAGATATTTATAAGTTTCAAAATAAAACCGAGGCTGCAATCGAGATGAAAGGTGACCCCTCTGTTTTTTTTCGAATCGCTCTTTCATGTCTTGCAGATGGAGATCATACGGATACGGCAATCCATTATCAAGACTATCCGGTAACTGAACCGGAATCTTTTTTGAAACCAGAACAACGTCTTGCAGCATTGGATGCTTATGTTGCAAAACTAGGTGATAATAGTGCGCGTTCACAGTTACGGTCAGCCGTATATTCAGCTTGTCGAAATGCTAATGTTGATGTTCCCATTTCTGCTTGTGATAGTCCGGTTGGTACAGGAAAAACGACAGCGGTTATGGCGCACCTTTTAACGCAAGCTGCTAATAGAAAGCTACGTAGGATTATTGTAGTTTTACCTTTTACCAATATTATTACTCAGTCTGTTGAGGTATATCGTAAGGCGCTTGTGCTTCCTGGAGAAAACCCGGAAGAAGTAGTTGCAGAATTGCATCATCGCGCAGATTTTAAGAGTATTTCGAGCCGACATCTCACTGCGTTATGGAAAGCACCAATAATAGTTACAACAGCTGTTAATTTTTTTGAAACGCTTGCCTCAAACACCCCATCAACTTTGCGTAGATTACATAATCTGCCAGGAAGTGCGATTTTTGTTGACGAGTCTCATGCAGCCTTGCCTGCAAAGCTATTGCCGCTTGCCTGGTATTGGATGAAAATATTTGCAAATGAGTGGAATTGTTATTGGGTTCTTGCATCAGGGTCATTAAATAGATTCTGGAAGATACCAGAATTTGATAAAGAATTGCCTGATATCCCTGAAATTATGCCAAAAGAAATGCGATCGCAACTAGGAGTGTATGAGAAAACTCGTGTTACTTTCAAGTATAGTCAAGAGACTATGTCTGCTATTCAATTGGCGTCATGGGTGGAGACATTGCCCGGACCAAGAATTGTAATACTAAATACAGTCCAAAGTGCTGCTGCTGTTGCACTGGAATATAGCCGGAAGTTTGGAAGAGAAAAGGTGGAACATCTTTCCACAGCATTGAGTCCGACTGATCGATCGAAAACGCTTGAGGGAGTAAAAAAACGGCTGAAGAATAAAAAGGATACAAACTGGACATTTATTGCAACATCATGTGTTGAAGCTGGAGTTGATTTATCTTTTCGTACAGGGGTTCGAGAACTTGCTTCTCTGGTGTCACTTTTGCAAATAGCAGGGAGAGTTAACCGGCATGGTGGTATTGCAGATGCTGAAGTCTGGTCAGTTAAGCTGGCAGAAGGTGCATTACTTAAGCTGCATCCAGGTTTTCAAGATTCAGCAATAGTCTTGAAAGAGTTTTTCGATCAGGGAAAGATAATTACGCCGGAATTATGTACCGAGGCATTGAAGCGGGAAATCAGACGGTCTGATGCGGAGGCGAAATTTCGTGAGAAATTATTTGAAAATGAACAAACGATGAGATTCCCACAGGTTGAAAAATCATTCAGTGTTATATCCTCAGACACCCGAACGGTAATTGTTGATACCATGCTGGTTGATCGATTAGAAAATTTTGAAAAAGTTAATTGGAGGGATTTGCAACAAGGCTCAGTTCAGATATGGGGTTATCGTATTGAGGCACTGCGAATTCCAACTGTAAATGGACGTGAAGATTTGTATCGTTGGCATTTGGCATATGATGATTTTATTGGATATATGGCTGGCGTATTTACGCTTGAAGAAGTTAATCAGGGTGGTTTTATAGCAATTTGATGTATATCGAAGATCAGTACATATCATTATCTGCGTTACAGCACTATATGTTTTGTCATCGACGCATGGCTTTGATTCATGTAGAGCAAATATGGGCAGAGAATATCCTGACTGCTCAAGGAAGGGCTATGCATGAAAGGGCCGACAGTCATATTAATGAAAAACGTAAAGATATAAGGATAGAGCGAAGTATAGATTTATATAGCAAATTTTTAGGTTTAAAAGGGAAAGCGGATATCGTTGAGTTCAATTACAACAAACAAGATAGAAAATGGAATCCCTATCCAATTGAGTATAAAAGAGGAACCGCAAAAGACTTAGAACCTTACAAGGTCCAGCTTTGCGCCCAGGCCTTATGTCTCGAAGAAATGATGAACACGAACATACCTGAAGGTGCAATGTTCTACGGTAAGACCAGACGGCGGGAAGTTGTCTCTTTTGATGAAGCGCTCCGTAATACAACAATTCGTATAGCACATGAGGTGCACAAACTGATTGATAATGGCGTAGTTCCTATGGCACAATATGAGAAAAAGTGCGATTCATGTTCTCTGGTTGATGTATGCATGCCAAAAAGGAACATTAAACGAGTTAGTTATTATATGAATAAGGTTTTAAAGGAGATTGTTTGTGAGTAGTTCCGATTTGATATTATACCAGGCCGAAGATGGTCAGACCAATCAGGTTGAAGGGGAGCGATAGATGGAATTAGATGCAGAGCAGTCAGCCTGTCAGGCTGACACAGCTTTTAATAGTCTTCAAGAAATAATTAAAGAGAATAAATTTAAATGAAAAAGCTTCTCAATACTTTATTTG
>Ga0154521_115_pt1 | contig 16116 bp, 9 predicted proteins | sample RifGroE2_FD_105664 | JGI IMG/M metagenome (GOLD analysis project Ga0154521, IMG submission 105664) | Candidatus Margulisbacteria bacterium GWE2_39_32
TGACTGACGGAGTGACCGGATATAGAGTCCCGACGATCATGCAAAAAAGTTATGACGCCATCGATAATCTCTCACTTTTCTCACTCAATCCTTCGTTTATCATTGCACAGTATACCGCCGTTAACCAGGACATCATGACAGAAAGAATACTCTCATTGATGAGCAATGACAGGCTACTTACAGAAATGGCAGAAAATGCAAAGAGATCAATAGTTTGCTACGATTGGTCGCAATTAATCCCCCAGTATGAATCGCTCTGGTCCTCACTAAAAACCGAGGCACTCCTACAGTACACACCGTCATCATTCTCTTTACATTTTTCTTTTTACAAACTTTTTTCACATTATCCGACCTATCATCTGGAAGATACCACCGTTCTTTCAATAACTGACGCGGGAGAAAATATACTCGCTAACCGGCAAGAACTCTCGATTAACCTGATCATCAAAAACTTCCTTGATTTCCATCTTCTCGGATCATTATTATCAAACTTAAAGGAAAAACCGCTTACAAATGCCGATCTTAAGGCAAGGCATAGGAACTATACGCAAGACTTGGTAGAAAGCCATATTTTGTGGCTTATTAAATATGGAGCAGTCGCTTATTATGAAAAAGATTTTCGGAACAATTTCGACATATGAATTTGACGGCGTTATTCTCGGGAGAAAAGAAGCCGACAAAAATTTCCTATATTCACTTCTCAGCTACAGTAGCTTCGATGAATTCCATATTTTCTTGCTTGAGCCTTCCCGCAAACAATATTTCATAGACCATACACGCACAATAGTCAAAGAATTCGGGCTTGAGAACAAGCTCAAGTTCTTTGATATTTATGATCTCGTTACCTGCATTAAGACCTGCAATTATACAGTATTTCATTGCAACCATCTCCAAATGGACAGTATTTTTGCTCTTCGCAATAACCTGCACCCAAAACCCTTATTCCCAATCACCGGATTCACGCACACGCTGGTCAACTACCAACAATCGATCAATCTATTCCATAATCTCATCTACCGGCCCAAACCCTTTGATTGTATTATATGCAGCAGTACTGCAGGAGAACAAGTCATACAAAAAGCCTTCAATCATCTTTCGACCCAGTTTGGAAAAAGTTTTGGACAGGCTATCCCGTATGAAGGCAAAACACGAATTATCCCAATCGGAGTTGCTACTTCCCTACCAAGAATACCTGATGCAAAGATGCAATTGGGGCTACCGGAACAGACTAAAGTAATCCTTTGTCTGGGGAGAATATCTTTCCTCACGAAAATGGACCTCCAGCCGTTACTGCTGGTGTTCTCAAAAATTGCCAGGCTTCTTCCTGAGACCCTCTTGATTATAGCCGGAGGAATTGCCAAAGGCGATGAGGGTTGTCTTGATTACCTTAAAATACTGTCACTCCAATATGGTATCGAGAACAACATCATAGTAAAAACAAATGTATCCGATGATGAAAAACAATTACTCTACAGTGCGTCCGACATCTACGTAAGCCCCAGTGATCACACCCAGGAAACCTTCGGGGTCACCATTATTGAAGCGATGGCAGCGGGACTCCCGGTCGTCGCTACTGACTGGAATGGCTATAAAGATCTCATAGTCGAGGGAGAAACCGGATTTCGTATTCCTACCTATTGGACACAGGAAGATTATGAGTTCTGCAAAGCAATGCCTCTGACCGATGCTTTTTCTTATCAGCTCAACCAACAGTTGGTTATTGATCTGGACATTTTTGAACAAAAATTGCTGTATCTGCTCAATAATCCTGACGAGGTCAGGCGCATGGGAAATAAAGGGAAAACAACCGCAGCGCAAAAGTACAACTGGCAGAATATTATACAACAGCATGAAGAACTCTGGTCATCACTCAAAGAAGAAGCGATACAATACCACAATGACGATAAAGACCATTTTTTTATCGGGTATCCGGTAACTGAAGTTTTTTCTCATTATTCTACCCGAAATCTTGATTACAGCGATTACGAGGAAATTTCATTAACGCCTTACGCGCTGGAAGCTCTGACCAAAAGCCATGACCTGATTATCTCGCCTCCGTTACGTAACTACTTGAAGCCGGATATCATCAACAAAATAGTGCTAGGTCTAAATGAAAATCAGCGTCCGAAACTATTGTTGGAAGAAATTGAAAAGACCTACCAAAAAGCGATTATTGTTTTTAATGTTCAATGGCTCTTAAAAAAAGGTATTTTGAAAATCTGACCGGTTACTGCTCCCCAATGCATCATCGATAATCCACATTGATTCGTTCACATTGTTGATAATACTCAACATCTGCCCATCCTCTTCATTGTCCACATTCATTTTTAAGCTCGGTGGCAAAACTTCTTTGGTTATGTGCTGTTTGAACATACTATTTACATAATTAACGAGACCGATACAGTCATCGGGCGTCTTATGAAAAACAGCTGCAAACCGTGAACAATAATCATTATACTGTTGCAACGGCAACCTTTCTGAACTAACAAGCACAACAGGAATTTTGGTGGACTTCTCTGCTACAATCGATAAGAATTCCGTTACCGTAATATCATCGACATCATTATCGATGATTATCAGATCAGCCACAATATTATTTTTGATAGAATCAAGCACGGTCTCTGCACTAGAAAACGTATACACATTGTACTGTTCCCAGTGTAAATGATTTCTGTATATTGAACGATCGTTTTCATTCGGATCAACAATGTAAATATTTTTAATAATATCCGACATATTAAGCGCGGAAGTAACGCAATTAAGAAACTTCCTGGACTCTATAGGCTTTTTAATATAATCGAAGATACCATAATCGATCATTGATTCGATATCGTCATCCATTGAGCAAAGAATAACAGGGATATGAGATGTACGGATATCCTGCTTAAGCATTTCATTAATAGAATAGCCATCAAACCCTTCCATATTAAGTTCAAGAATAATGAGATCGATTTCATTATCAATTATTCTCTCCACAATATCGCTTTCATTCTTCATAACTATCGGGAAATAATTATTATTTACCAGAATCCAGGTCTCGATCCTACGGCTATATTTATCATCATCAATAATCGCTATTTTTTTGGTGAATAACGTCTCCTTATTCGAAATCAGCTGTTCCCGTTTCCAGAACTCCGGAATTGCTGCCCGGTTAGCACAGAAGGTAGCTGCAATCGGCAATTCAATAATAAAAAGTCCTTGCAGCGTGTCGAGATATTCCCTCCCTCCGTGATATTCCACAAGATCTTTAGCGATTACAAATTTCAAAAAGTTCTGATCATACCCGGCAACTGCTTCGCTTTCGCTGCTTTCAAGTATGTTACTTATAGAGAGCACCTGAGACAATTCGTGCGCTAATATAGAGACCCTCATTACCCCGTTATTGTACGTTGCTTCCATAATAACTTCTTTGTCAGTTACAAAATGAAAAAGATTGCTTAATGTATTTTCTATGATCTTCTGAACCGCATATCCATCGCCGGCGACGAGGTCTGGCATCGAATTATCAAGCTTTATACTAAGACGGGAATATTTAGTATGGATGTACTTTAATAGTCCTTTAATAGAAAAATAGAAGTGCTGAGGATAAATCTTACCAACTTTTATATTGGAATATTCATGGTCATCTTTAATGATATCAAGGAGCTTCTTGCTTTCCTTATGAATAATGCTCATCTTCTCTTTCTTCTCCGGGTCAAATTCCTCTTCAAAAAGAATATCAGCAAACCCAAGAATAGCGTTTAAAGAGCCCTCAATGTTACAGCTGATATTTGATAAGATACTATAAAGAAAGTCTTGTTTTTCGCTCATTGTGTTGCCTTTGGTCCAGTCACCGGAATATGCTGATTATTGAACACTAATCCCTTCATCGAGATATTTGATCAGCGGATAAATAAAAAATTCGATAATCCTTCGCTTGCCGATATTTATCTCCGCAGTTAAGGTCATCCCTGCCATGATCTGTTCTCTGGTACCTTCAACGATCAAGATCTTATTGAACGGGACAATATAAATGTCGTACACAGAGCCAAGTGTCTCACTCTCGTTACTATCTCTGGAAATATTCGAGATCATTCCATTGAGCAACCCATACTTCTGAAAATTATAAGCATCCATTTTCAGAGAGACCGGCATACCTTTCCGAATGAGCCCGCGGTCCTTATTCAGCAATACAGCCTTGATCACCAATGGGACCTGGGATGGCACGATCGTTATGAGCGGCTGGGCTGGACTCACAACACCACCTACGGTTGCAGAAAATATCTTATGAACATAGCCTTCAACAGGAGATACCATTGTATTTTTACTATTAAGAAATGTTTTTACCTGTATCTGAGCATTAAGGTCCGATAATTGCTTCTGTTTTTCAGTATATTCATACAAAAGCTCAGCCCGAAAGTTCTCTTTAATATTCACTATTTCTTGCAATATCTGATTCTTTGTCTGCTGCAATTCCTGGAGTTTGTGAATATTCTCTGCTAAGGTATTCTGATATGACAGTAATTCGTTCTTAGCTTTTTCATAATCGTTTCTGGAAATGATATCTATAACAGCCTGTAATCGCTGCTCTTTCGCTTTACTGGCTTCTCTCAAAGAATTTACATACTCTTGTTCCAGTTTCAAAGCAGCAATCTGCTCATCAATCCGATCGAGCTCCGACCCTTTTGCTTGTATCTTCTTGGCCTGAGCTTCATGAATAGCTTGATAAACATCCTGTTGCACATTTACCGACTCTTGAGAAGAGCCTTGGGTAGCAGGGACAAAGGAGGACTTATGTAATAGAGCATCTAATCTCTCCAGCTCCAAATTCAATTCGCTAACTCTCATTTTTATAGAATCAATTTCCGGTTCAATTGAAGCTGGATCTATCTCCATTAACACTTGCCCCGTAGTTACATATTCACATTCTCTCACCGATATCTTTTTCACTACCCCAGGCGTGAGTGCCTGGAGCACTTTAACCTCGCCATCGGGAATAACTTTACCCCGGGCAGTAATCACCACATCGACCTTACCAAAAAACATCCAGACTGTGCAGCTGAGCAATAACAGAATAATAAGCCAGAAAATAACCCTGCCCAGTGGATTAAGCGGGCTATCTTCTATCTCAACCAAAATTGGTTTGAACTCATGGCTGTCATCACGCACAAATAGTTCTTTTACCCAGGCGCGAAACCCTACCATGAGAGAGTTTCCTTTTTTAGAATACGACAATAAACGTTTAATCACTGCTACTCTCCTGTTGAGTGAAAAGATGATGATAGTAGCCTTTATTCGCAATAAGCTGATCGTGGGTCCCCTTCTCGATGATCTTTCCTTTATCCAAGGCAATGATCATGTCACACCTTCTTACTGTGGATAACCTATGCGCTATAATAAACGTTGTTCTTCCCTTTTTAATTTTATTGAGGTTCGTAGAAATAATTTTTTCGGACTCATAATCAAGAGCAGAGGTCGCCTCATCAAAAATCAAAATTCGTGGATTAGTAATGATTGCCCTGGCAATTGCAATCCGTTGCTTTTGCCCTCCGGAAAGACTCGATCCGCGCTCTCCGACAAAAGTATCGTAGCCTTCCGAAAGCTGCGCGATGAATTCATGAGCCCCGGCGACCTTAGCAGCTTCAATAATCATCTCTATCGGAGCATCCGGCCTGGGCAAAGCGATATTCTCGCGAATCGACCCGCTGAAAAGAAAACTTTCTTGCAGCACTACCCCGATATTATTTCTCAGCCAATAGGGATTCATATGGCGAATATCAATATCATCGAGATAAATAGCTCCTTCATTGGTAAGATAGAGCCTCTGAATAAGTTTGGTTACGGTGCTTTTCCCGCTTCCGCTTCTTCCGATGATTCCAATACATAACCCGGGACTAATCGAGAGGCTTATATCGTCAAGTATCTTGGGGCCATTCGGAGTATATTTGAACGATACATTATCAAGCTTTACTGCACCATTCACGCTGGGCAAGGTAATTGCTTTGCTGGACTGTTGTTCGGCAGGTTGGTTGAGGATATCGCCGAGCCGCTTGATCCCCATGAGCGCCTGCTGGAACTCATTCCACAAATTAACCAGCCGTATAATAGGAGCAGTGAGCTGCCCGGCAAACATGTTAAAGGCAATCAATTGTCCGATAGTAAGCTTGTTGTTAATTACTAATTTGACACCTAAATAGAGTATAGCAATCGTCATAAGTTTCTGTAATACTTTTGACAGTGACCCGGTAATATTCATTATGTTCGACAGCTTGAAACTCGAATGAATATAACCGCCCAAATGCTCTTCCCACTTCTTCTGCATAGACCCTTCAATTGCCAGCGATTTCACTGTTTGTATACCGGTAACCGCCTCGATGAGATATGAATTCGATTGAGCTGCCATCTGGAACTTCGCTTCAAGCCGTTTACGGACCTCCGGCGTAATAACAAGGTACAGCAAAGCAATCGAAGTTATGAATACAAGGACCATAAAGGTAAGGGTCGAACTATAGGCAAACATTACGGCCAGAAAAACTATTGAGAAAAAGAGATCGATGATAACGGAAACCGATTTGTTCGTCAGGAATTCACGGATGCTATCCAGTTCTCGAATCCTTGAGATAATATTCCCAACTTTCCTCACTTCGAAATAGACAAACGGCAGAGAAAAAAGATGCCGGAATAACTTTGCGCTTAGCTTAGAATCGATCTTATTCGCAGTATGAAGAAAAATATAGTTTCTGGTAATATTAAGCAAGAACTCAAATACAATAATTGCAATAAAAGCAAATGCCAGCACATCTAATGTGGTTACACTACGGTGGACAATCACTTTGTCCAGGATAACCTGAGTAAAAAGCGGTGTTACCAGTCCAAATAACTGAACAACAAAAGACCCCAGCATTACCTCAAAGATAACCTGCTTGAATTTCAGAATTTCCTGATAAAACCAGAGAAGCCCGAACTTAATACTTGAGCTAAAGGCCCTATGCCGCAAAACTACGAACTCATTCGTTGCGATGCTTTCAAATTCGCTGATCGATATTTCTCTCGTTTCTTTATCTTTCGGGAGAAAAACAAGTATCTTTTTTTCTTGCTGATTTACTTTAAGAATTACGCAATAACTATTATCATTAAGGATGGCAATTGCCGGAAGAGGATATGACCGGGCTAATTTATACACCACAAACTGTTTTATTCTTGCCCTGAATTCCAGATTCTTTGCAATAAGCAACAGTTCTTCTCTGGTAATATCATTGTTCGTAATTCCATATTGCCTGACAATAGATCTAAGATCGATATCCAGCTGATTTATCCTGGCTACGACTTCGAATGATATAAGACCGGTATGCATCAGTTATCAACCTCAGACAATAAGACCATCTTTTTTATTTCTGATACCATTGTAATGTTATTTCTTTCCAGCTCGAATTTTTGATTAGTTTCATTGATCCTGTTAACCAGAACACTTTCCCTATCGGTAATTTGCTGCTGAACTAATTTACCGATCATGGCTGACTTGCTATTGATTTTCGTTACTATTTCTTTATTATTCTGAAGGCCCGTACTATGCTGATTAAGCAACATTACTAATTTTATCTGATTTTGCTTTGTTTGAACAATTATCTTATTACTTTCAATTTCCAGACGCTTCAGTTCCAGGGTCAAGCGCTCAATATTAGCGGCATTCCTAAAGCCATCAAACAGTCCCAGAGATGACGAGATCCCGGCAGTGAGACTGGTTCCCTTCATATCTCTTAAGGCAGTTTTAAGGCTTTCTTTATCGGAACCATAGAGAGCATATTGAACGTACAGGTCAATCTTCGGCCAATTTTCCTTGAGCGCGATGTCCAGCTCCGCCTTTTTTTTCTCAAGTTCTAATTGGCATATCCGATATTCCAACGAATTATTTGCGGATACTGTAATTTCCTTACCCGCTATCCAATCCGAATCGATATTTTTTATAATAAGGGCTTCCTCATCATAGCTTATTCCGGTATAGAACGAGAGATCGAGCAAGGCGTCCCGCAGCTTGAGTTTCAAGCTGTCGATACCGTTCACTATATAAGCTATCTCAAGTGCCTGGTCTGCAACTTCAACCTTTGAGACTGACCCGGCATTGTTAAGACGGTCTTTCAGATTAAAAAGCTCTTTATAACAAAGGAAGAGCTCCTTTTTCACGAATAATTCCTTCGATAACAACAATATTTTCTTATACATTTCCAGTATGTGGACCTTAAGGTCTACCTGATTCTTCCGGTGAATTAGGCTTTTCATCGAAACATCCTGCCGGTCAATATAAGAGCGTTTCTGTAGAATATCATAATAGAACAGAGGACTTGTCAGAATAATGGAAATGGAATCCTGGTATTTTGTGCTATTTCCAAGCAATGAATCGCCAATCGATACGACATTTGATTTATTTGAAAGAAGGTCTTTGGTATATTCACTATTAAACCGCAGTTTCAAGGCAGGCAAATACAAAGAGTTCCGGCTTCGTTCATTAGCCCGGCTAATATCAATATCAATAGCTGACTGCTGTAGATCATATGAATAACTAATAGCTTGGCTTAAGACTTCGTCCAAGCTGATTGTCATTGAATGAGCCGGAGAAAATAATAAAACTAGAAGACAAGCCGCTAAGAATTTTGTATAGTTCATAATTGTTTTTCAAAACGATTAGTAATAGTTACGATGTCAACAAACGAACACTCGGAAAGTTAACAGAATATAAACGCAATCATTAGCTTATACGGCAACTCACCAGATGCAAAATAAACTCATAACCGCGTGTATCCATTTCATTATTGTAACATAAAATTATGCTGAGTTGATATCGATTAATCTGAAAAAACGAACAAAAAAGGCGCCTACGTTAACAGGCGCCTTCGGGAAATAATTGCAAATGCAGGCCTCTAAGTCTGTGAATGCCAAGAATTCGAGATGATATTCATTAATTCCTGATTATTCTTTACATCATCAACAGCTGATAATTGTATACCCTTTTCTGAAGCAAAAGCACTCATATCCTGGATTATTTTATTGATATCAGAACTCTCCAGGAAGGACCCATCCTGCAATTCGACTCTTTCTATGGTATTATTTTTATCCCACTGGGACTGAATGGCTATGGTATCAGTATCACCAAACTTAATAACGATTTCGCTCTTGGTATTTTTAAAAATCGCTATATCTTCCTGATTAACGTTCTCGCCAAACTTAATTACATCAGTTCCGTATTTATCTAACAAGGTATCCTGTCCATCCCCTTTATTGAAGAGATAGGTATCATCTGATCCACGTGCATTATAGATTGTATCATTGCCCTGCCCCCCGATTACCACGTTCGAATTCACCGAATCAGTCAGATTATTCGTTCCTACCACTCGAAGCATATCATCTCCGGCACCGCCATCGATCTTCCCATTGCCGCCTTTATCTTCGATGTAATCGTTACCGGCTCCACCGGAAATCTCGTCATTGCCGCCATCATCAATAATTTTGTCATTCCCGGCATCGCCATATAGTTTATCGTTCCCAGCTATATCACGGATATTGTCATCGCCAGCTCCGCCATATATCACATCGTTTCCGCCATAATCAGAAATAGCATCAATTCCTCCGCGGCCATCGATAACTTCGTCAGTGGTTTTTCCGGTAAGCTTATCAGCTCCGTCAGTTCCACTTATCCTGTCTTTTGGAAACATCTCGGTCAGCGAAACTTCTTTGTCTCCAAACACTACGGTTTCTATCCTCGACTCCTGCTCTGAAAAGAAATTGCTGATGGTAATCGAGTCACTGCTATCCTTGACGCTTATCGTCAAATCATTTGCAGTTAATGAATACGTTACATCCGATGAAGATATCCCGGCACCGAAGGTGATAGCATCCACCCCGCCGTTATCATAGAGGGTATCCTGCCCATCGCCTTTGTTAAACAGATATCCGTCATCTGCACCTCGGGTGTTATAAATAGTATCATTCCCCTGTCCGGCAATTATCTCATTCGCAGTTAATGCATCACCCGGATCCCTGGTGCCCACAACCGTTATCCTGTCATCCCCGGCACCTGCATCGATCTTGCTATTCCCGCCTTTATCTTCGAGATAGTCATTCCCGTCCCCGCCATAGATCTCATCTATACCGCTATCATCAATAATCGTGTCATTTCCAGTTCCGCCGTATAGTTTATCATTCCCGGCTAAATCACGGATATTGTCATCGCCAGCTCCGCCATATATCTTATCATCGCCACCGTAATCAAGAATCTTATCATTACCAGCAAGAGCCTCAATCGTTTCGTTTCTATTCTGGCCAACAAGAGAATCCATATCATTCGTCCCTGTTATACTGTCGCTAGGAAACATCTCCGCCATAGACACTTCTTTGTCCCCGAATACTACTTTTTCAATACGCGAATCATTTTTCGTAAAAAAATCACTGATAGTTATAGAATCAGTCGTATCCTTAATCGTAATAACCAAATCATTATTGGTTTTTGTGTAGACAGCATCTCCTGAAGCTATTCCCTCACCGAACTTGATGGTATCGTTACCAGCTTGATCTGAAAGGACATCATTTCCATCGCCTTTATTAAAGATATAGGTATCGTCTCCACCAATATCTAGCGTCGTGTCATTCCCTTTTCCTCCCTCTATCGTGTTATTGCCTGTTCCGGCAGAAATAGTATCGTTCCCATCCCCCGCAAGGAAAAGTTTCGTACTGTCATTCCCAGTTAAAACATCATTCTTCCTTGTGCCGCTCAGAATCGCATCTTTGGTCACCACTTCGTTATTTTCAAAAATCAGGGATTCAACGGAACCACTATTATTTTTAAAGAAGTTTGTTATCATTATCGAATCCGTTGAATCTTTCAATTGTAGCTTGAGATCATTTCCTGATTTTTCAAACTGAACATCATCTTTAGTTATTCCTTCTCCGAATTTTATTGAATCTTTTCCCGCAATATCAACAACAACATCTTGGCCATCTCCTTTATTAAATAGATAGACATCATCCCCAGCGTGACCACTTAATATGTCATTACCGGTCCCCCCATTAATCGTCTCATTACCTGAGCTGCCGTATAGCTTATCATCTCCGGCTTCTCCATTGAGGGTGTCATTGCCCGCTTCTCCGTAGAGAACATCATTTCCAGCGCCGCCATTTAATATATCATCTCCAGAACTACCATAAAGCAGGTCATCACCGGTACCTGCATTTAGAATATCATTTCCAGCGCCGCCTGATAATCTGTCATTACCTTCTCCTCCATTAAGAATCTCATCTCCAGCACTACCATATAATTTGTCGTCTCCGGCTTCTCCATTAAGCGTGTCGTTTCCAGTTTCGCCGTATAGGATATCGTTACCTTCTCCACCATTTAAGATATCATCCCCAACACCGCCATAGAGCGTGTCATCCCCAGCTCCGGCATTCAAGACATCGTTATCCAAACCACCGGATAGCCGGTCATTGCCTTCGCCGCCATCAAGAATATCGTTTCCAGCTCCACCGCTTAAATAGTCAGTCCCTATTCCGCCGCTCAGGACTTCATCCCCATAGCTACCGTACAACTTATCATCTCCGGCTTCTCCATTGATTACATCATTTCCGCCTTGGCCATAGAGAATATCATTGCCCTCCCCACCATTTAAGACATCGTCGCCATCACTACCATATAGTTTGTCGTCTCCGGCTCCACCATTGAGGGTATCATTTCCACCTTGGCCATAGAGGATATCATCGCCATCTTCACCATTTAAAACATCATCCCCATCTCCTCCGTAAAGTTTGTCATTGCCTTCGCCGCCATCAAGAATATCGTTTCCGGCACCGCCATCGAGAATATCATTTCCAGCGCCCCCCGAAAGAACATCATTGCCTATACCTCCGTAAAGTCGATCATTCCCTTCGCCCCCGAACAATGTGTCATCGCCGGCTTCTCCATACAACAGATCGTCACCGGCGCCGCCATTGATTACATCATTTCCATCCCTGCCATATATTCGATCGTTTTTATCACTCCCGTTCATCAGGTCATTAGTGGAAGTACCTTTGATTGTTTGTTTTACATTTGAAGCCATAAATAACTCCTTTTTTTAATTATTGTGAATGCGCTTTTTACTGATGCGCAAGACATTCATTGACTTGTAACTATAGTTACATAAGTTTTTACAGATATCGAACTCTATCTGTCAAAACTTGTATCGAAATTTCATGTTTTGTGTTTATTTTTTGTTATACCTATAGCTAATTATTCATACAAATAAATACACACACCTATATTGTATTATTCCCATTTTTTGATGTATTGAAACATTGTCTCAGGTCTGACAAATCTTTCTTGTCTTTCTTATTCATTTTCATATCTATATGTTTAACCCGGATAAAATACATTTTAATAGATTAGACCCGTCAGCAAGGCATATGAGCTGTAAGCTCTATGATATAATTATATTAAATATCTTTACAAACACCTAATTTATGGATAACCAAAAAATAGATTTTGTTAATTTAAAAGCGCAATATCTCGACTACAAAGAGGAGATAGACACCGCTATCCACTCGATACTTGATAGCGCGTCATTTATCCAGGGACACGAAGTTCGAGAGCTCGAAGAATCCCTTGCTCGTTACCTTCAGACAAAACACTGTATTACTTGCTCCAGTGGAACCGATGCCTTATTGCTCGCACTCCTTGCAATTGGAATAAAGCCGGGGGACGAAGTGATAACAACTGCGTTCTCTTTTTTTGCTACTGCTGAAGCTATCGCACTTCTTGGAGCTACTCCGGTATTCGTTGATATCGATGAGAAAACCTATAACATCGACGCGACACAGATTGAGGCTAAAATAACCTCCAATACAAAAGCTATCATTCCCGTAAATATATTCGGTCAACCTGCCGATATCGACGAAATAAACAAGATTGCCACGAAACATAAGCTTATAGTAATCGAAGACGGCGCCCAAAGCTTCGGAGCCCGTTATAAGAATAAAAAAAGCTGCTGCCTGTCCGAAATTGGCTGTACCAGCTTTTTCCCGGCAAAACCCCTTGGCTGCTATGGCGACGGCGGGGCTCTCTTCACGGATAACGACGAATTAGCCGGCAAACTCAGATGCCTCATGAACCATGGACAAGCTGAAAGGTATGAGCATAAACATGTCGGGATCAACGGACGCCTCGACACAATCCAGGCAGCGATATTACGAGTAAAGCTAAAATATTATGATCAAGAACTGAAAAAAAGAAAAGATATCGCATTACGATATACTGCCGGTTTTTCTAACAAGACAGATATCGTTACCCCATTTACAAAAGAGGACAGGTCCAGCACCTATGCTCAATACTCTATTCGGCTCAAAAATCGCAATGAAGTTGTCAAACAACTGCAGGAAGCTCAGATACCGGTTGCGATACATTATCCGATTCCACTCTACAGACAAGCCGCGCTTTCATATCTTGCAATCGATTGTTATGATTTCCCAATTTCTGAAACAGTTTCGCAAGAAATTCTGAGTTTACCGATAAGCCCATATTTATCCCTTGATCAGCAAGATTATATTATTTCTACTCTCACTAATATTCTCAGGAAAGGCAGCCTATGAACATTGCTCTCATTGGTTACGGAATTATGGGAAAACATCACTACCGGGTACTAAAAAGCATGCCCGAAATCACCTTAATTGCCGTATGTGATCCGATTATTACCGAGACTCTGGAAGAGAATACTTACTGCGATATCGATGATCTTCTCGCAAAAGAAACAATCGATGCGGCAATTATCAGTGTCCCAACGTACCTTCACAAAGAAATTGCCGTTAAGCTCATAAAAAGAAACATCCATATCCTCATTGAAAAACCGCTCGCCTCGAATCCTTCACAGGGAACCGCAATAAAAGAAGCTATGAGTTCGCATAATGCCAAAGTGATTGTTGGTCATATTGAGAGGTTTAACCCGGTTATCGTCCAGCTAAAAAAAGAGATTCAGGGAAAAGATATTTTTAGTATTAATATAACGAGGGTTGGGCCATTCCCGCCTCGGATCGCTGATGTTGGAGTTCTCACAGACCTTGCTGTTCATGACATTGATCTCATCAGGCACTTAACTCAGAAAAGAATTGAAAAGGTAAATATATTCAAATCCATCACAAATCACAGCAGGTGTGAAGATAATGCAATAATATCTTTAAAACTTGAAAATGATATAATTGCAACTATCACAACAAACTGGCTAACTCCCTTCAAAAAAAGAATGGTGGAAGTAGCAACAAGTGAAGCATACTACGAAGCTAATCTGATGACTCAAGAACTATTAGAATATTCTTCATTCCAGTTAAACAATTCATACGTAGTCCGCAGCTGCCCGGTTATTAAAGGCGAACCGCTCGTGAAAGAGTTGCAAGCATTTATCAACTATATCAAATATGGACAGGTATCGGACTTAGCTACCGTTGATGATGGGCTTTGTACACTAGAAGTAATTAACGAATAATAAGTCAGTCGGATGAAAAAATCAGCAGCCCAGGAAAAAGAAGCGATGGGACCACGGTTAAAACTACCTGCCGAGTTTATTTAAGATTTGAGCCCGAAGTAGAAGAACTTCTTTAGTTTTGACCATGATTGCCAGGTTTTCTATTCCACTATAATGTCTACGCTTTTTATTGCATTTTCAGCATATTTAATCGCAGTTTCGCGGTCGTCGGCTACAGCGATCACGTAGAAAAGCCGGTTAGCGTAGGTGACAGGTTCGAGGGTATCTCCAACCTTAAAAGGGCGCTGGAATATACAATCTGCAATACCAGGCATGAAAGCAATCTGATCTAATCCTATGATAGCTTTTATTTTTCCTGGTTTGTGGAAATAAAAACGATGGGACATGGCTTTCCGGAATTTTTGTTCCAAGTCAGAAATGTCGGGAGTTATTCCCAAGGCTAGCTGGATAGTAGTCTTAACAATATTGACCCCTGAGGTTAAGGGCACGGTCCTTGAACAAAACCCTCCGCCGCTCAATCGAGAGGTTACCTCAATAACATACACCGTACCGTCCGGAGTTATTATGACGTCACCTTTAGTCGGTCCCAGTTTTATACCAATTGCAGACACAGCTTTCTCAAACTCGGCAACAACCTTGAGGACTAGTTCTTGCGATAGCACTGTGGGGATATCACCTCCGTCTTCCACGAAAAACGGATAAAAAGCTTCATTCCTGGAGTAATTTCTATCAGCAAACCCAGTTACACGCAGCTTGCCTTCAATAACGACGCCTTCGATGCTTACTTCAAATCCTTTGAGGTACTGCTCCAGGATAACTTGTTTGTCACTTGAGTAGCCTAATGCAGATGAAAAACATGATTGTAAGTGTTCATAATTCTCGACAAGTTGAACACCTCTTGATGCCGAATTATCGCTGGGCTTAATCACTACCGGGAATTTGACATCGATAAAATCTTCCAGGATATTTCCTATCCAATAGTTCGGGAAATTGGTCTGATTCTGTTTAAACCGCTCCGCTCTGGCGCACTTGTTCGTTGTTAAATAGGCAACCTCTTCAGATACACCCGGCAACCCGAACACATTTGCAATTGCAGCAACACTGGGAGAGACTTCTGCCGCTATGGTAATAACCCCGTCGATATTTCGATTATTATTGTGAAATTCTTTTAGTTTGCTGATAATCCCGGGAATATTCCTGGTACTTTCGACCATCCGGTAATCGGCGATGTCAAAAGCCTGAGAATTAGGGTTCATGTCAATTGCTAAGGTTTTTATGCCAAGCTTTTTCGCCTCGATAAAGGCAGGGAGTTGGTCAGGACCGGCACCTAAAATAGCTAACAATTTGTCCACTAAAAATATAATCCCCCGTTAACATTCAGTACCTGGGCAGTCACATACGAAGCCTCTTCGGAGACCAGAAAACAGACCGCCTTTGCGACCTCTTGTACGGTACCTCTCCGACCTAACAGGATCTTTTCATCGAGCCCTAATTTGTTGGCGGCACTGGCCATTTCTGATTCAATAAGGCCTGGGGAAACAGCGTTGACGCGAATACTTCTTTTAGAAAAAAAGATTGCCATGTTCTGGGTAAGACTGATTAGTCCCGCCTTTGAAGCTGCATAATGACTCGAACGAGG
>Ga0154521_112_pt1 | contig 6398 bp, 6 predicted proteins | sample RifGroE2_FD_105664 | JGI IMG/M metagenome (GOLD analysis project Ga0154521, IMG submission 105664) | Candidatus Margulisbacteria bacterium GWE2_39_32
GGAAATACGCTACTCATCAATCCCATTAGTATAAGAGTTCGTGAAAAATAGTTGTCTTTGGGTATGACATTGCTGCTGATATCAGCGGTCATTTTATCCATACTGCCATTATCGCCAACCGCATAGGCCATGGGCAAGTACATGGCAGTGTCCATTTCTTTGGATTCGGTATAGTGCCCGTTGATACCTTTGGTCAGGGCAGTGACCGCACAATCGAATTCTTCCTGGGTGGTTGAATAGCCACGGATATACTCCCCTATTCTCCAGGGACTGCGAATACCGTCATAGCTCTGTCTTGCTCCTTCGACAGACCTGGCAGTAATGCTACTTGCATCCTGGATATCGAATTCGACTTTCCCGGGGAACTCCCCCGTATCTCGAATAACAGCTGCATAGAGCTTCATAGCGTCTCCTGCCGCCTTGTTCCACAGGTCCTGATACTTGCTCTCCATTCCGGTATTTCCGGCGAACTCAGCGATCTCTTTATAGGTCGCCGGTGCCATATAATCGGTGAAATGATACCCGTCCCAATCTTCTGACGGTCTTAATACAAGGACTCCCTTTTCATCCTGCAACAAGGACTTCTCTCCATAACTGGCACTTTCGATCAATGCCCTGGCTTTAGCCCCGTAATTATTGTCCGACCAAACACCGGATGCTACCAGGTTCCGGGCAGCGATCAATGACCGGATCAGATCGAGGTCAGCATCAGCGGCTGAATTGGCTGTTTTCCCATTCTGGTCAGAGACGAGAGCTAGTGTTCCGTTGCTAAGCTGTACTTTCCAGGCGGGAAATGCCCCGCTATTATTCTCTGAGCGTGCCAGGTCAATCATGCTTTCCACCCCGGCGAGCAGTGAATCAAAGACCTGTTTGTACTGACTGGCATTTACCGGGTCGAGCTGGGCCATACGGGCTGTCAGGTAGAGCCAGTAGGTCATGCCTTCTGAGGTTATCTGATCTCTCGGATCCTTGATATAGCTTCTGCCATTATTGTCGAGCTTATAGGCGAGCAGCAGTTCATTGTACTGTTGTTTGATATATTCTTTTGTCTGTCCATTCGGATCAGTATTATTATTTGCAATTCTGGTATCTCCGCTCATCGCTATGAGGTAGGAACTACTCAGTGTTGATGTCCCGCTGCTCAGAGGTACGAGCTTCGCAGTAGTGAGATATGAGAGCATATCATCTGATCTGATGTTTTTCGATGATAGGGTGCTTGCACTGGCAAGGGCACCTCCACTGCAGGTGCTTGTTTTTTTGGCGGTTTCTGATTTCCCGTGAATGAACCAGTTTTTTATGTTTAATAGTTGGCAGATATCCATTTTATCTTCTCCTTATATAGTTTATTTTTTATAAACATCTATTAATGTCCGGCTAAAAATCAGAAAAGCGCGCCTCTTTCCGCCAAAATCAGCTATCTTTTTTCCTGCTATTGCCCGGTCGGCGAGTAGACTTCAATAGAATCGTACATCGACTTCCGCAGAAAGAGGCGGCGCACCCTCTTAATTGTTCTTCACCTTCTCGAATACCCTTAGCTTGATAGCTATGCCTTACCGGGGAAAGAGGCGCAACTACTTTTCCTCTACTACCGCCTTAAGTCCCGAATAAAGCAGCACTTTGTTGTAGTACATTTTTTTCTGTTCTGCGGTTTTTGCTTTCCTGGCCCTGGCAACATACCTGTCGGATAATCGCTGCAGGATCTCAGGGGTTAAACATTTCCAGGTCATGTTCATAAACTCGCTCCTTTCGCACTATTTTCTTCCATATTTTTCAGGACCGCCTTTACCTCGTCTAAATCAAACGGTTTTCGGATGAAATCATACGAACCATAAGACAAGGCATATTCACGGAAATAGGGGGTATGTTCCGCGCTCATCATGCACACCTGCACTCCTGGGTGATCACGTTTGATCAGCAGCAGCGTCTCGATCCCGTTCATGCCCGGCATATGATAGTCGAGAAGTACCAGAGAAATCTTTTCCCGTGCAAGTACCTCTAGCCCTTCTTTTCCGTTCCCGGCTTCATATACCTCATAGTTATTTTGAAGAAAATACCGTAATGTGCTTCTGACCATCTCATCGTCATCGATTATTAGCAGCTTCATCTCGTTACTCCTTGGTATAGACTACTTTGTGGCTTCCCATAGACTTTTTCCTGTGTCGCCTCAAGCTGTGCACTCTTCTTTGTTATTTGCCGTACCAACTGAGCGATTATTTCTCTCTCATCATCATCGATTATTAATAGCTTCATCTCGTTACTCCTCTCATCTATCATCCACATAAACCACTCAACTGGCTGGTTTATTTTTCATAACATTGTATCGAAATATATTGACAATAAATTGCATCGAAATAATCCGTTTAGTAATGAATGGTTTACAAAATCATTTGGTTGGGTATAATGAAAATATGTTAGATTTTTCATCATTTGCGCAATATGTCGAATACTACCGAAAAAAAAAGGGGCTTAATTACTCGCTGCTTGCAGAAAAGCTAGGGTGCAGCCTGACATTCGCTTCCGGATTGGAACAGAAGGGAAAGCAGCTATCTGACGAAAAAATAGAATTATTTGCCAAGGCTTTTGATTTGAGTGAAATTGAGTTCGTTGAGTTGCTGCTACAAAGAACGTATGATCAATATGAAAAAAACAGAGGGAAAAAAGCCCTGCGCTGGCTCAAAAGAGCTCTGCCGGTCTTTGACAATATAATCAATGGAAAAGGTCCGACAGTTACAGACATTCCACCTGATCCGCTGGAAGAAATAAGAAAGAATATTGCCAAAATAAGCGATCTGGAATTAAAAAATTTTCTTGAGAATACTATTGATTTTGCAATAAAACATTATCTTAAGGAGGGAAAGTAATGGCTGATAAAAGAAAAATACTTCTGGTTGAAGATGAGAAGGCTTGGATTGGACATATTACCTACATATTAAAAGGAGAATACGAGGTTATAAATGCCCGCAATTCTGATGAAGCATTCGCTGCAATCGAGGGAAACAAATTTGACCTTGTTTTGCTGGATATAAGACTTGAGGGATCAAAGCTTCAAGGGCATGGGATACTTAAAGAAATTGTCAAACAACAGCCGGGAATAAAAGTAGTAATGATCACCTGCGTAAGTGCTCTGTCAATTGTTGATGAATGCTTCAACTATGGGGCCAAGTGGTATATTGAGAAGAAAAGCAGCGAAGAAGAAATATTAAAAAGGATACAGGTCGCCCTGGATGACAAGGTCCATCTATCCGAATTATATTGCAATTTTTCTTCCCCTGGAGAAAATCTTATTAATTCTTATGTGGACGGGAGGGAAAAAGCTGCCTTAATCGAAAGTATTTTGCATAGCGAAATAGCTGCCGAACTAACAACAGAGTCCATGCTCAAAAGTTTCTTTATGCCTCCTGTCTACCTATCAGATATCAAGCACATTGAAGATTCCGTTCCCCAAATAAAACATAGTTGGGCTGGCTGTCCATCGCTAGGGGTTGGACACAAAGATATTCTGCTCTACGGTTTTAACAAAAAAGAAATGATCGAGCTGCAAATACAGCTTCAACAATCAGGCATAGTAGCTCATATGGCAGATGATCAGCAATCACTTCTACGGATATTAAAAACATCCAAGATAGCCGGGATCATGATCGCTGCTGATCCGCTCAATGCGCTATATCCTTTATGGCAGGCAAAGATACATGACCCGAGAATAAGCATATCTATATATTCTCCATTCGAGACCGAGAACCTTGGCCCGGCAATCCTCGCCAAAGCAAACGGAACCTTAAAATTAATTGATAATTATGCTCAGGTTATTCCGACAATACAATTGATGCTGCAAAGATCAGAAACAAATTTTTCAGCCGAATCTTATAAATTGTTTTTAGCTTTATACTATGAAAAATGTCACTGGATAAAAGGATGGATTCAATATCGAATAGATTCTGGCGCAATGAAAGCAGAAGCGCTCTATCAGAATAGCCGGAGAAATGATCGAACGTTAAACGATGATGAATTAAACCGTATCCTAAGTGGCGAACAACATATTATCGCTGCCGGATATGAGGTGTGAGAGCCCTCCAAGTTTCAAAAGTTAGCCGACCACATACGTAATTGGTGAAGCACCCGCAATATTTCGATCGTTGAATCTTTAACGCGATAAGCAATTATGTAAGGAATATCTACAAGAACTAACTCTCTTGAGCTTTTTACTCTACCTGGTCTTCCAATGCCTGGACTATTTGATAATACTCTTACCGAAAGCATTATTTTTGAAAATACGTAAAAATGTGTCAAAATAGGGTTTGAAGTCAAGAAAACTGAAAATGAATACGTATCCTTCTGTCTGGAGATATTCGCCAGTGGATGATTCAACACCCTCATGACCGGGAGGCTATATTATTTCGTTAAAGCATGGTAGCCAGGCGCTTCTCCCAGTGAAGCTGTTTCGGACACATTCGTCTATTAAAATTTCCAAACTGGGGAGAAGCAAGATGCTCAGGTCGAGCTCATGAGGATGTCGGCAAATAGTTTTTGCCATAATTACAATTGTCTCTATAATTTTTACATTCACATATCTATTGATAAAATATATATATGTGGTTTATTGCCTTAAATAACATCAAATTTGACTGGGATAAAAAATGAAAAAACTAATTAAGCTGGATCCTGTGTTTAAGAAAAAAGTTAAAGTATTTAAAAGATATTTATATATTATTAAAGACAAATGTGATCGATTAGATATCGATTACAAAAATAAATTTGCAGACAAAGAGACTGTCGAAAAAGAGACAGAAAAATTCATAAAAAATCTATCAGAGAAGATATTTAAGACCTTAGATGCCCATTATCAAGAGATGTGGTCGATTTTGGTTGAAAAATTTAATTTTAATGAAAGAAATTATAAAAGGAATAGAGCATTCAGAGTTCACCAGGAATTTTACAAAAGACAGTTGATGAACTTTTTTATTGGTTGTGAGATGGTACAACAGATTTTATATAAGCCTCTAGGCTATGCAGGAGATTTCAAAGTAATGATATTTTTATATAAGAATAACTCTCCTTGCCAGAATAGTTATTATCGCTTAATTGACATATATTCAATGAATACACCGATCGCGCATTCTGTGAGGTCCAGAAAAGATTATTCTATAATTAATTTTAAAGAAGTTATTAAGAATAAACAAAAAAATATTCTTAGCGTAGCCTCCGGTTCATCTACTGAAATTGCTGAATTAATAAAAATGAATTTGCCTTATTGTTTGAATATATCTTTATTAGATGCTGATAAATCTGCATTGGAATATGCAAAGGATGAGTTAAGCAGCTTAACCAACGAAAACATTAATATTACCTATCATCACCAGAATATTTTTGAAATGACAAAATACACTTTGAATACAGGGGAGCAAGACTTGATATATTCTTTGGGGCTATTCGATTATCTGAACGATGGGCTATTCATCAGATGTGCAAAGAATTTATACGATTTATTGAATGATACCGGAAAACTTGTTATTGGCAATGTTTCTATTACTAATACAACGAGAGCTTATATGTCTTTAGTTGGCGAGTGGAACATAATACACAGGTCGGAAGAGGAGTTAATAAAAATAGCACAAAAATGTAGGTTTAATAATTTTTCTATTGAAAAAGATGATACAGGGGTACAGTTATATTTAATCGTTAGGAAATAGAAAGCATGAATATTTATGCAATATCTGCAATGATCAATTTTATAACATCAACTGCTTTAGCATATTTTATATATAGTAATAATTTTAAATATAAATCTTATTTATTTCTTAATGTTAGTGTCGCATTTTGGAGTTTTTCATACTTTTTATGGCAGATTAGCGTTAGATATGATGCGGCTTTTTTCTTTTGTCGCTTGCTTTCATTAAGTGCGGTTTTTATTCCATATTTTTTTCTTGAATTTATAATTGACATTGTCGATAAAAAATCCGATTATAAAATTGTTCACGTTATAAATTTAATTTGCTTAATAGCTTTTTCACCATTAACCTTTACTCCTCTTATGATTCGAGACATTGAGCCTATTCTTTCTTTCTCCTATTGGCCAAAAGCTGGAACTTTGTACATATTATTTTTGCTATATTATAGCGCTTCTCTTATTGCTAGTTGGATTATGATGTATAAAGCTTATATAATCAATAAAAATGATAAAACAAAACTATCATATATAACACTTGCGACATCTGTTGGCTTATTAGGAGGAATTACGAATTATTTCCTTTGGTACAACATACATATTTATCCTTTTGGAAACATTATGGCATCCGCATATGTTCTAATTATGGCCTATGCTATTCTCAAACATAACCTTATGGATATAAAAGATTTAATTAAAACAGGAATAGATCATACCATCCCTTTCCTGATTTCCC